>Ga0209535_1000066_pt1 | contig 60331 bp, 58 predicted proteins | sample LinPmetageLP28_FD_184041 | JGI IMG/M metagenome (GOLD analysis project Ga0209535, IMG submission 184041) | Marine viral communities from the Pacific Ocean - LP-28 (SPAdes) (version 2) | ecosystem: Environmental > Aquatic > Marine > Oceanic | place: Pacific Ocean | collected 2009-08-22 | reverse complement strand
CTATTACAGTTGCTGCTGGTTCTGCTACTCCTGCTGGAATAGCAACAGTAAACATTCAACCGAGTGTCTCACTTGGTCTCGTAATCGCACTTGGCGGTTGATAAATAATCCTAACACTTAAAAAACGATGGCAGAGTCTTTTTCAAATAAATTAGCAAGAGCGGTAGGTGTTGTAACCAGCAGTACCGGTGGTTCTGTTGGCATCACGACCAACAAAATTACGGGCATCTCTACTGGAGGGGTATCAATTGGTGATTTAGTTGATACTGGCAATTACCTTGGTGGAACAAAAGTTTCTTCAATTGGTGTTGGTATAGTGACCTGTGATAGAAATTCGACAAACACTGCTGCAGTATCAAGTCAGAATGTAAAGTTTCTAAATCCACATACACTTTACACTTCTACTGGAGTTAAAACTATTTTAATCGGTGGAACTTTTGCTAATAATACCAACGGTCAAGTTGGTCTAACCGTCGAAGTCACAGATACTAGTGCATCAGTTACTGTAGCAGTAGCAAGTAAAATTCCTGTTCCTGCTGGAAGTTCATTTGTTATCTCTGATACAGGTAAAACACTTCTTGAATCTGGTGATTCTATCAAGATTTACTGTGACACTGCAAACGCAATTGATGCAAATATCAGCATCTTGACAGGAGTCAACTAATGGCAGATCGCAACGGATATATTGGAAGGGCACCGAGTGATTCGGCTGTAACTGTTGCAAGGCAGACTTTTTCCCCGACTGGAGTTACAACAAACTTTACCTTTTCATCTGGGTATACAGTTGGATATTTAGATTTATTCCTGAATGGAGCAAAACTAATAGAGGGAGTCGATTATAGTGCGACTGATACCTCTACTATTTCTTTGATATCTGCTGCGATTAATGGTGATGTTTTAGAAGGTGTTGCATATAAGGCATTTAATTTAGGTGATGTAAATAGAATTGGCATTCAATCTGGTGGAGCACTGATTGGAAATGTAAATACTCTTAATTTTGTAGGAACTGGTAATTCCATTTCACTAAATGGTGGAACCATTGATGTAAGTATTTCTGGTGGTGGTGGTTCAGCAGGTGCTGGTGGCACTTGGAGTAACTATGATGGTGTACTCGGTGTTACTACCACAAAGAAAGTTAAGATACAAAATAATTTAGAAGTTACTGGTGTAACAACATCAACTGGTGGTTTTGTTGGTGCTTTGACTGGTAATGCCAGTTCTGCAACAGTTTTAGCAGCGTCCAGAAATATTGGTGGTGTTGCTTTTAATGGATCTGGAGATATTAACCTTCCTGGAGTCAATCAATCAGGAACTCAAAATACATCAGGAACTGCTGCTGGATTATCTGGCGCACCAAATATAACAATTGGAAATCTCGTTGGTGTTGCTGCAACATTCACTGGTGTTCTTACATACGAAGATGTAACTAATATTGATTCTCTTGGTATTGTAACGGCAAGGACTGGAATTAAAGTTCTTGCTGGTGGTATTAATGCTGTTGGGTTGGTAACTGGAACGGCATTTGCAGGATATGATTATCTAAGAGCACCTTTTAGCACTACAGTAAACTTTGCGGTCACAGTTGCTGCCAAGACCACAGCACACAGATATAATGGAACAGGAAGTAGTAATGCATATTTAATTGATGGAATACAATCTCCGTTCCTTACATTAACACCTGGTAGAACTTATAGATTTACTCTAAGTTCAAGTGACATGACAAGTCATCCATTTAGATTCTATCTTGAGGCAGATAAAACTACCGCATATACCACGAATGTTACTTCCACATCAACATATACCGAAATAGTTGTAACAGATAGCACTCCACAAGTGCTTCATTATCAGTGTTCTGCTCATGCTTACATGGGCAATGCTGTAAATACCAATTCTAATGTTGCTGCCACACAACCTGCTGCTGGAATTACCACAGAAGCACTTGTATCATCTGGTATTGTTACCACACTGAACCTTACAGCAGCACAAGACCATAAGATTACTGCATCTGGCATTACAACCATCACAGTGTCTGGTGGAACAGAAGCAGATAGTCATACAGTAAGGATTATCAATTCTGGTATTACAACTGTAGGATTTAGCACATATTTCTTATTCCCATCAGGTTCTACACCATCATTACCGACTGCAAGTGGAGCAATTAGTTTGATTTCATTCACGGTAAATAGGGTAGGAACAGCAGGAACACAACTGCTTGCTGGCGCATCACTTAACTTTAACTGAGGGTAGATAAATGGGAATAGCATTACCTCAGGTAGTTACATCTGATAGGGCATCTGGTGCTCAGGTTATTGATGGTAGTTTGAAGTTTAATGGTGGATATTTAACAAGAACACCTTCATCCAATGGAAATAGAAGGACATGGACTTATAGTAGTTGGATTAAATTTAATGAAAATGCCGCTCAATCAGAACCTCTTCTTGTTGCTGGAAACAGTAGCAGTGATTTTACTCAGATTTATACTTATAAATCACTAGCCTCTGATATTGCAATTGCATCAAAAACTGGTAGTTCTGATAAGGTAGAAATAACATCAAATAATCTCTTGAGAGATACTGGATGGTATCATATTGTTGCTGTTTTTGATTCTACTGGATCAGGATATCAAACTGATTCTACAATATATGTCAATGGTGTAGAGATATCTAGAAACACCAATACTTTTGCTGGTGGACAAAATTATGAGTCTTGGGTTAATTCTACTGCTGAACCTCATTATCTTGGGTATCTTTGGAATGGTAATACCTTCAAGGGTGAAATGTCTCAGGTCTATCTGATAGACGGACTAGCACTTGGACCTGAAAATTTTGGATATACTGACGGACTCACTAATACTTGGAGACCTAAAAAGTATGAAGGAACATTTGCTCCAGTAGGTGATTATGTAATATCAGGTGGTTCAAATTATTTAAATAGAGAACCTGCCGATATGTTTGATGGTAGCACAGGCACATACTGGCAAGCTGCTGCATCAGGTGATCGTTATCAGCTAATGACTTTTGCGACACCAAAAACTGGCACTACGATTGAACTTAGTGTACTTGCATCTAATGGATGGGATGGTTTCCAGATTAATGGCACTGTTCCATCAAGTTTGCCATCAGTTGGTTCGCAAAGTTGGTTCAACATTACTACCCACACAAGTGGTAGTCTATCTTCTATTCGGATTGCATATACATCTGGGGCACACACGCAACTTGTTTATGCTTTACGCATAGACGGAACAATTATTACGGGACAGACTCAAACCCCATCTGCAAGTAACTCATTCTACCTCCCAATGGATGGAAACTCACTAATTGGAGAAGATAAATCTGGTAAAGGAAACAACTGGACACCAGTAAACTTTGGTGGTTCAGTAGCACTTCCTAAAGCAACAGGTGCAAGACCTATCCTAAACACAGATGGTGGTGGTAATGTAGCAAGACCTGGTGTATTTGGTAGTGAAGTAGGTGCTCAGTATACAACAACATCGGCAACAAATAGTGGTGGAAAATATGTATTTGAAAATGAAGGAACTCAACCTACATTTAGTTTTATAAGAGGTGCGACCTATACCTTTGATTATAATGCTTCTACTGGTCACCCACTAAGATTTGCTACTGCTGCTGATGCTGCTGGAAGTACAGAGTATACTAATGGAACAAATACTTCTGTTTCAAACGTAATTAGTTTTACTGTTCCACATAATGCTCCAAATACGTTATATTATTATTGCACTAACCATAGTGGTATGGGTAATAGTATCAGTATAACAACTGATGAAACCAAAGCAGACCCTTATGCCTGGAAGAATACTCTTGCACTTCCATTAGTTGGTAGTGCGAATGATGTAAGTAATTCTGTTAATAGTGGAAGCACAACAAAGACAATTACATCAAATGGTGATCCTGTTGCTTCAAATGCTGCTAGTAACTTCTATGGTGGAAGTTTTGTATTTGATGGTAGTGGTGACTATTTAAGTAGTAGTAGTAGTGCTGATTTAACATTTGGTACGGGTAATTTTACTATTGAGTGTTGGGTTTATCAAACCTCTGCTGCCAGTGCTGAAGATGGTATTTTCCAAATATCAACAACTTCTGGCGGATTGGCTGCAACACAATCGGATACTATTACTTTACAAACAAATGGTAGTGTTTACCGATCATATGCAAATAATACTTCAACACCATTTTCAACAGCAGTTATTACAAATAAATGGGTTCATTTAGCATTGGTTCGTAGTTCTACATCTTTAAATCTGTTTGTGAATGGTGTTAAAGATGCCACAACAATTTCAGATTCAAGGAACTACAGTGGAACATACTTAGCTATTGGTGGATATTACAGTACCAGTTATCTTTGGGTGGGAAATATTTCAGACTTTCGTGTTTATAAAGGAGTAGCAAAATACACCAGTAACTTTGTGGTTCCTGCAACATCCCCAGACATTCTCCCAAATACTCCATCAGGTGTAAGTGGTGGTTCTAAACTTGCTAAAGTCACTGATGGTGCTGTGAGTTTTGATGGTACTGGTGATTATTTGTCAGTAACTGGACCTGGTACTTTAGCAGCAAGTTCTAATTGGTGCATGGAATGTTACTTCTATTGCACTGGTAGCGCTGGGGGAACTTATAGAATTATGAGTGCTGATGAAAGTACGGATGGAGACGCCTATACCCAGTTTAGAATTAGGTTAGGACAATATCAGTTCTACACCGACAACGCAGGTAGTGGAACAATTAATACTGCTGCTTTTAATAAGTGGACGCATATAGCGTTAACAAAATCAGGAACCACTGTTCGTGGTTTTGTAGATGGCAGGAAAATTTGGGAAGCAACAGATAATAATTCAGATGTATTCACAGATTTAATTACTGGATGGGGTTATGGTGGAGAATATTTCCCAGGATTTATTTCTAATGCAAGATTTGTAAATGGTTCTTCTGTTTATACATCAGAATTTAATCCACCAACAAGAACACTGACTAATGTAACCAATACAAAACTTCTGTGTTGTCAGTCAAATAGTGAAGGACCACAAAAGACAGCAGTTATTCCCTCTGTAACAGGAACTGCTTATGCCATGTGGCCCGTAAATAGTGATATTAATGATGATTCTGGAAATAATCGCACTCTAACTGCAAATGGAGGTTCTACCAGTTTTTTATCAGCTGATGCTAACAAATTTGGTATAACAAATGCTGCCAACTTTGTTAAAGATGGTAAATATCTATCCTATGCTGTAACACCTGCATCTGCGTGGACTATTGATGGATATATTAGATTAGAAACAGCAACTACATCTGCTCCATATATTCTTGGATGGAATGGAACTAATGGTAATGATACCAGTTTTGGTTTTCCAAGTGACGGGTCACTAAAATTTAATGTCTTTGGATCATTTGGTGTTTTAGATTCTGGTGTAGTTGCTGAAATTGGAAGATGGTATCATATTAGAATGACAACAAATAGTACATCAGATTTGAAATTATTTGTTGATGGTGTTCTGGTTGCACAACAAACAAGTAGTGATGGAGACCCTACAAGTCCAATAACATTTGGTGATGTACAGAGTGGTAGATTTAGTGGTCAAGTTGCTGGTGTTAGATATACTCCAACTGATTTAGGTGCTCCTATTCTTGGTGGAGAAGTTACAAGTAATGGTGTGACAACAAATAGTCCACCAGTTGGAATTAAATTAAACGGTAATGTATCAGCAGATAACTTCAACCCATTCACAACTGATATAAATGCAGTTCGTGGACAAGAGACCCGTTATTGCACTTTAAATCCTCTTGATAAGAGTCCTCAAACTAATATTGTTCTTACTAATGGAAACTTAGATGCTGCCAATACATCATCTTCAGGTCAAGGAAGAGTTGATGGAACTATTGCTTTTAGTTCTGGTAAGTGGTATTTTGAAGGAACAGTTACTGGATCTTCAAATTATCATGAAATTGGAATTATAAAAACAGACCAACTATTGGCTTATGGAATAGGATTCTATTCTGGAGGATACTCTTATAATCAAGCTGGAAATAAATTTAATAGTAATGCCACTGTTACTTATGGAGGTTCATATACAACAGGAGATACAATTGGTGTAGCATTTAATTTAGATAAAGGCACTCTGGTATTTTATAAAAATGGAGTTTCTAGAGGAATAGCATATACTGGTTTATCTGGAGAATTTACATTTACTGTAGGAACATATAGTAGTGGAGCAAACTTTGGTTGGAGTTCTAACTTTGGACAAAAACCCTTCAAGTATGCACCACCAGAAGGTTTCCAACCACTTAATGCTGCTAATGTAACACCAGAGACTGTGATTACACGTCCTACTAATTTTGTAGATGTTAGATCAGGTCTACAGGCACAATATAAAATTACAGATTTAGATTTTAAAACTGATCTTACGATTGCAAAATCTACATCTAATAGTGAATATTGGATTTGGGCAGATTCTGTGCGTGGTTTTAATGGTGGACTAAAGTCAGATACAACAAATGCTGATGGTAGTGGATTAGCAATTGCAAATGTTAATGGTAATGGATATGAATCTGATTCCAATTGGTTTACTGGTAGTAGAACTTATACAACGTATAATTTTAAAGCTGGTGGAAATAAAAACACCTTTAATATTGATGATGTAGGTTACGCAAGTGCTGCTGCTGCTAATATGAGTGTTGGTTCTCTGAATAGTGCCTCTTATAATCAAACTCAAACTTGGAGTAATAATGTTACCACTACAGGAAACAGTGGAAATTTCTTAGCTAAAACAGCTATGTTTGATGCTGACTTAACTAATTACACACATTGTAATGGTGATGGATCTGCTGCTGTATCTGTCAGATTGACCTTAAGTCCAGCTGTTCAATGTAATTCAAGTGTTAGTTTATTTGGTGGAATCACTTCAGGTACATCTGGTACAATTACTATTAATGGAACCACAACCTTTAATTTAACGCCATGTGCAACAGTAGACCCTGCGTTTAGTGACGTCACTACAGTGCCTTTTAGTGGTCCTATTACTTCCATAACAATCACCAAAACCACAGTTAATGCTGCTGGTATGATACTCTATGGATGGAGAATTGATGATAAACTCCTTATTGATAATGGAGTAACACCTACTAATTCTCCATCTCTTGCTGCAACTGGTGCATCTGTTGGAACAAAACAAGGATTTAGTATCATTAAGTATGCTGGTTCAAATAATTCATCTGCTAAGACTATCCCTCACGGTCTCTCACAAAAACCTGATTTCATGATTATAAAACAGTTGACAGATAGTTCAACAGCATGGACAATTTATCATTCTGCTTCTAATGTTAAACCAAATTTAAAATATCTTGAATTTGATGATGGTGATATAACAGATGCTACTGGACCTTGGGGTGATTTTGATCCAACATCATCAGTTTTTACTGTTGGATCTGGATACAATAATGTAAATAGAGTTTCTAGAAACTTCATTTCATTTCACTGGCACAATGTACCTGGACTACAGAAATTTGGATCTTATACTGGAAATAATGATAGCGATGCTGCTGACGGACCATTTGTAGAATTAGGTTTTCGTCCATCATTGTTGTGGATTAAGAGATTGGGTACAGGAAATTGGATTGTTTATGATAATAAGAGAGATACTATAAACCCATTAAATGGAAGATTAAAGTTAAACACTGATGGTGCAAATGTAGATAACTCTGGATATAATCTTGATTTCCTTTCAAATGGATTTAAGATTACTGGAGGAAATAATGACAATTATAATGCTGCATCAACTTATATCTACTGTGCATGGGCAGAAGCACCAGAATTCAATTTGTATGGTGGTCAATCTAACGCTAGATAAAGACACCTCACAAACTGTCCACAAACCCCTTAGAAGTCCTCTGAGGGGTCTTATAATATGTGGAGACATACAGAGGAGGATGACTGCTACACACAAACTGATCTTTATTGCATCATTTGTCTGGATGATGAACTGGGGTGTAAGAATTACTGATGTAGTAATTCGTGCTCTTAGTTAATTATCTTTACATACTATTGACATTTCTCCCTTCCACGCCTAAATTAGCCTTGTAGGGTTTGATGAGAATCTTCTCGTTAATTCTAAGTACATTATGAACAAAACTAAATTCATTACAGTCAAACCAAAGAGTATCAAAGCAAAGAATAGATTCCACAACTTGATGGATCAACTGCATTCATGTAGACTTGAGAAAGAAGATCAAAACATGATGTTTTTGTCATCCATTAGTGGGAGATACCATTTTTGGATGAGTAAAGAAAATGATTTAAATTGGGAGATTATCTAATGTCTAATAAGACTTGGGAAGTAATGAGTGAACTTGAGACAGAGTTCAACAAGATCGTTGCCATTGAAGGTATGGTTGAATACATACAAGATGGTATTGAAAAAAATGATTCCACTGTGATTAGTAATGGTGTTGAAGCATTAAAATCTTTTCTACCTGTTTTTATTGATGGATATGATAAAGCATCTAAACGTGCTTGGAATCATGTAGTAGTGCCTGCTAATATTAAAAGTTTACACAATTACGACTCTCCAAACAATTCCTCTTATGACACTGAAAAAGAATAAAAAATTAAAAATTGAGGAGATAGAATCCATTCGCAAAGCAGTGCAGGATTCAGACATTAGATCAGTTCATCCTGATAAGTTAGAAGATTGGGCAGAATATTTGGTTAGAAAACTAAAGTCCTAATTTGCCATTAGGGACTTTTTCTGCTATTATTTTAAAAACTATGGAGATTTATTGATCAAATGAAATTCATGTATGTGATCGATCACTTTGTACCATTCCCCCATTCTGAATATGGAGGAGTATGGAATGTCATTGCCAAAGATGATAATCAATGTTTTGATGTGATTGTATCTGAGGATAACGAATTTAATTTAGGTTGCTATACTAAATTAAGACAGAATATTAGTAAAGCAGAAAAATTTGCCTTACATGAAGATGTACCTAGTAAAGTTGTCACTCAATTTGTAACATGAATAATAGCAAATCTACTTTTTCTTATTATAAAGAAGAAATTGTCTTTGGAACTTATGACATTATGTTTCCTCAGACTACCAACAGCACTAAAACTGAGATAACATTTGACTGTGATGTCAATCTATCAGAATATATCTCTTACTTTGTTAAGTATCTGATGGATATTGGACATTCTAAAGAAGACATTATTATGGAGTTTCAAAATGAAATTTCTTCTAACTTACGACAAACCTAAGAAGTCAAAATTTTCTAAACAATCAGCAGTATTTTTTAATATTGAAGATGCTGTATGGTTTGAAAAAATTGTATCAAAAGAAGGTTGTAAAAACTGTCAAGTTCGTCCATTATGAAAAACTTTCACACTGCTCCCAAAGGTTATGAATACTGGACTGAAGAATTCAACACCAGACTCACCAGAATTTGGATCAAAAATTGTTCTATGGACTTCACTTTTGGTGATGATAAGCATCCCAGTAGTATTTGGGGTTTCTTCAATAACAAAACAAGCGAATATATTGCTCCCATCAACCACAAAAAACCAGGTAAAGTAGTTAATATAAAAAATACTACCCCATATAGTGCCATGCAATTGAAGCTAAATCCATTGATGGCAGCATTTTTATGAGTTACAAACCACAGATTGATGACTATGTTATATGGGGTAAAGACAAAGGTTGGGTATATTTTGTAGATAATTCATATATCACAATTGAAACTGGTATAAAACCAAAACCCAATTGTGAGTACACCAAGAACGAAAGACACAAATATATTCATACACTTTTATTATGTTATCCAACACAATGGAATGAATTAGAATACGTTCATACAAGAAAAAATAAATATGGTAAAACTTTGGCAGATATGGAAGTATTCATTAGGGAGTTTCAGTGATGATAAAACAAAACCTTATGACAATTATGTTGCTATCATTCGCAGTATCATATTTGTCAGTCTGCTCACTACTAATATGGTTATTGTTTCTGGAGTAATTAGACACTGGAACAATACTGGCACAAATGTGTATGTTTGTGCAGATAAACCTAATGGTGGTTATTGGTGTACTAAACGTAATTAAAGAATAAAAATGACACAGTGTATTGATTCAAGTGATTCAAGATATTTTAGATTATCATGTGAAAAACCATATGATAGACACAACTACAAAATTGTATTTTCAAATGGTAATGGTGAAGAATATGAATCATGGGAAGAAGTACAATTAAGATGGTTTCAGACACCCAGTCAATTTTTGTCTCATGTTGATGTACTTGACAAAGTAAAAGGATTCAAGTAAAATTCTGTTAAAAGAAAGAAAAATGAAAAAATTATTGTCTGTCATAGCATCTATTGCTTTGATATCTGTTCCTGTAATGGCAGATCCTCTCAAAGATGATGAATATTACAGTAATCATTCAATGGGGTGCATGTTGCTTCAGGAGTGTAAGGATGATGTCAAAGAAATCACTACTCTCCTTGATATTTCTAGTAATTACCCCAACTCTGCTAGTTATTATCCTGTTTCTAATGAGTTCAACAGAATGCTCACCTCTCTCAATAGGGTCGGAGTTAAGGTGTTTCTAGCAGATGAGAAGTATTTCCCTGTTGGTCATCGTGGTGTCTATCATACAGTAAGTAATAACTTCTATCTTAATAGAACATTCATGAATCGTCCTGGTACATTAATGAGTGTGATGCGTCATGAAGGATGGCACGCAGCACAAGATTGTATGGCAGGAACTATTGATAACAGTTTGATTGCTATTATTTTGCCTGAAGATCAAGTTCCTCTTATGTATCAAAACATTGTAAAAAAAACTTATAAGTTTCAACCAGGTGCAATTCCTTGGGAGAAAGAAGCATATTGGGCAGGACGTACTGAGGGTATGACAGAGAAAGCACTTTCTGCATGTGCTGCTGGTCAAATGTGGAATGTGTATAAACCAACTCCACTTACTAGAGAGTATCTAGTCAAAGAAGGTTACATTTCTAAATAAGATATGTGCCAGTATTTGAACTGACTTTAAGATCTTGACACTTCTTTATTAATAGAGTATATTTACAGAGTGCTCAGGAGATCAACCATGCCAGTTTCTTATTTACAGGGTCAAAAGTCTAAGTTTCGCATCACTCTTGAACTTGATGTTATGGAAGATTTTAATCCACATAACATTGATTGGGAGAAAGTTCTTGATATTCAAGGATCTGAAAATATTAATACTTATGTTGAAGATCTGAGCACACCAGATCGTTGGTGACAATTTCTTAAGTGTCCATGACCCCTTGACAGGGGTCTTTTTTTATGTCATGATATATTTGTTGAGTTGAGAGACCTAGTCTCCAAATCAATTTGTTCCCTTACAAAAAACAAAAAAATGTTTTACAAACTTGATAGTAAGTGCAGTGTACCACCAATTTCTTTATATGCTAGAAATTGTAAAATTCCAAAGTTTCGCACATTTGTTAATCTTGAATTTGTTGAATTAGAATTGTCTCAAGTTGACAATACTAATGAACAGGGACAAGAGGTTAATGATGCAAGAGCACAAGGAACTGATAAGATTAATAGAGATGATCTAAGGTCAAGTTTTTTGACTAAAGGTATCGATACATCTGTAGTTCCTCCCATTGTAGTAAGAGCAAAAAATGAGAATGATAAATTCCCTCTAGGTGAAGGATTTACCAGATATGCTGCTCACTCACTTAATGAACAAAATTCAATTATTTTTCTCATTGGTGATATTGTTGAAGGATATGATATTGAAGATTTCAAAGATGAGTTGGGATTGGGATGTAATGATCATGCTTCTTCCAAAAAAGCATCATCATCTGACTTTGAAACACGTTTGAGTAAATATATTGATAGGAAAAAAGATGTAACAAGAGCAATGTGTTTTAAGTGGTTTGATGGTATTAAAAACTCATTGACTGATACTAACAAAACAAAAATAGTTGATAAAGTTTTTGATCAAAAAAACGCATCTAAAACTATGGAATCATTTGATTCTAAAAAAGCACAGAATAGAGTAAAACTATTAACAGGTATTGATACTAAACATGTTGCAGTTTTGAATAATAAAACTGGAGCATCATTTGAAACCATGTTGTCCAATGTCATGAAATATCGCACCAAATATGGGAAAAATCCAAAAGTATATGGATACTTGAACTGTACCTCAGCAGCAGATGCTAGTAAAGAGAGGAATAAAATGGTAAACAAATTTGTAAAATATAATCAAACTATTAGGTCTATTGTTCAAGAAGCAAATAGTGTTCAATTAACAGATTTTGAAGAAAATGATGAAATTTATGACTTTTTGACACTTGATGGATTTATCCCACAAGTGCTTAATAAAGAAAAAACAATCATTTCTTTGGACAAAATTTGAAGTGTCCACGACCCCTTGACAGGGGTCTTTTTTTATGTCATGATGTATTCATACAAGTCACACATTGATGATCACTCTTCGTCCTCATCAGAAACGCATTCTTAATAGTATGCTTGCCTATGATAAGGGTCAAGTTATTGTGCCTACAGGTGGTGGTAAAACTATCTGTATGATTCAAGATGTTGTGGAGAATTGTAAGTATATTGACAATGGAATGACAACTGTTGTTGTTGCTCCACGTATTCTGTTAGCAGAACAACTGTGCAGTGAGTTCCTTGAGTTGATTGATACAACTCACACACATGTGATGCACGTTCATAGTGGTGAAACAGACCACTATTCTACAACAAAAGCAGATGACATTTATGTCTTTGCTAATACTGCACGTGCAGTAGGTGAGAATGTTATCATCTTTACCTCTTATCATTCTCTCCATCGTGTTATGGAAGCAGATATTGAGGTGAACAACATCTATTTTGATGAGGCACATAACAGTGTTCAACGTCACTTCTTTCCTGCTACTGAGTTCTTTGCTAATGAAGCAAATCGTTGTTATTTCTTTACAGCAACACCCAAACATTCCCTTGCTACTACCAAACCAGGCATGAATTGGAGTGTTTATGGTCAGGTTCTGTGCAATGTTCCTGCTCCTGAGTTGGTTGAACAGGGTTACATTCTCCCTCCTAAAGTTGTAGTCAAGCAATTGCCTATGGTTAAAGGTCGCAAGGTAATGTTTGCTGATGATTGTGATAATCTGCTTGAGACTATTGATGACAACAGTATTAGCAAGACTTTGATCTGTGCTCGTACAACAAAGCAAATCATCAATCTTTTTACTCATTCAGATTTCTGCCAACAACTTGCTGAACGTGGTTATTCTTGGATGACAATCACATCAAAGACAGGTGCAATCATTGATGGTAAGAAAGTCAATCGTGACGTATTCTTTGACACTTTGAACACTTGGGGCAAGGACAAGACCAAGAAATTTGTTGTTCTTCACCACTCTATTTTGTCTGAGGGTATTAACGTCAGTGGACTTGAGGCAGTCATCTTCATGCGTAACATGGATTACATTGGTATCAGTCAGTCTATTGGTCGTGTGATCCGTCTAGGTGGAAGTGAGAAGAAGTTTGGGTTAGTTTGTATCCCCACTTATGACAGAGTAGGTATCAGCACTGCCAAGAAAGTTCAAGCAGTTGTTGATGTTGTGTTTAATCAAGGTCAACCCGCTATCAGTGAGATTCGTAGATGAAGAACAAACAACCAACTAACAGTAGCATACTTGACCCCAAATGTGGACCTTTAGGGTTTACAGTTGGTGATTGGGATGATATAAATCATTTTTATGCTGCTGTCCCGTGTGGCAAGGGTCTAGTGGTCATCCATCAAGGGAAACAGGTTAAAAAATGCAGAAACTCAATTAGTGCCCGTAATTTCATTGATAAGTGTAGAAAAAAGAGATCAGTTGCAAAATTACCCTTGTGACAGTTGATAGAAGTGTCCACTATCCCTTGACTTTTACTCTATTCTGCGACATACTAACAGTATGAAAAACACACACCTTGAACATCCTGAAGATCTTATTCTCACTGGAGATCTTGACGCTATCAGAGCAATGTATGATTCTGATTCTCACATCAGCATGAAAATTGATGGTGCTCCTGCTATTGTGTGGGGTACTAATCCAAACAATGGTAAGTTTTTTGTTTGTACCAAAAGTGCATTCAACAAGAAAAAGATCAAACTATGTTATAGCATAGATGATATTTTTGATCACTTTGGTCATCAGATGAATGTGTTTGAGATTCTTAGTTATTGCTTCAAATACATCCCTAGAACTGATAAGGTTTATCAGGGAGATTGGATGGGTTTTGGTCGCACTGAGTTTGTGAAACCTAACACTTTAGTGTATGAATTCAATGAGAAGGTGATGCAAAAGATCATCATTGCTCCTCACACTGAATACACTATCAAGGGTGAAATGTGGGAGGCAGAAGCACATCCTCTCAAAGAGTATTTCAATGATACTGCTATCATCAAATGGGTGCAACCTAGTGTAGACAGAATCTCTTCAGTATTTGATATGACTGATATTGATACAAAAAGTATCCAGTTCATGACAGATAAGGAAGCATCTGCTGCTAAGATTAAAATCAATGCCTTGATTCGTGATGGTGTTGATCTTACTGATAGTGAACTACTTGATGTGCTTGGTTGCATCTATCTGGTCAATATCTATCAGATGGTGATTGAAATGAAAGAAGATCTATTGGATAGTCTTATAGTTCATGATGCTCCAAATTCTTTTCTTCCATGTGGTTTGAAGTGTAAAGGTGAGGGGTTTGTTATTAGTAATGACTATGGAATGATGAAGTTGGTTGATAGAACTGTTTTCAGTCATGCTAACATGACACAAGGAAGATTCAGGAGGACTGACTAATGAAAATTTTAAAATTCATATTTTTCATTTTTATGGGAACTTCTACCATGTTTTTGTATAACATAGCAGCACCAGAAAAACCAGTTCAGGAAGTGGCACAACCTGACTTGATTTCTACCCCATAGGGTGCCATACTATAAGAGTCAAAGAAACACACCTTTCACATGCAACTCACAGCACAACATGGAAACATGGTTGTTGATTTCTACCCTGTCAAATATGCTGATGGAAGTATTAGTGAGCGTCTAATGTATAAGACAGTTACATTTGCTAATGACATGCAATCTAAGTCATATATTAACACAGAATCATTTAAAAAAGAGGTTGATAATCGTGTTTATGGTTACAACTATGAAGTGACTGATATGCACACAGAACCACAACTTTTCAACTCTGCACTGATTCAAACTCGTTGGTGATTATGTCACTAATTAAATCCTATTTTCACACTCTTGAAATAAACAATCAACTTGAAATGATGCAAATGTTATCACAAAGAGAACAACTAATGGAGGACATTGATTGTATTGTAACTTCACAATTTTTGGATGATAAAATTAATGAAAATGATATGGAAGATTTAATTCGCATCTTATGTGATGCAGTTGTCAAAAACTTCCCCACTAACTAAAATAATCATGAACAATTCTTCTGCTGTTCTCACTGAACTAAATGAAATGAAGAAAGTTTTGAAAAATCAAAACTTTACCTTCACTAAAGAGCAAAAATCAAGGTATGATGAACTGCTAGAACTACGCAGGGCATTTGTTACATATTGGAAAGAAAATGGCATGGTCTGGGTTGGTCCTAGGATTGAAAAAAAGAAAGATGATGGTAACAATCCATGAGTCAAATGTTTTTTACTTCTGGCAAATCTCCTCACATAAATGTTGCTAATGATGTTTTTGATTTCTTTACATCCAAATATATTATCAATAGTGATGTAGAAGTATTTCACACTAATTTAAGTGATGATAATGCTTTTGGATTCACTGAGGTTAATGGTGAAGAGCAATTTATTCAAATACATAACAAATTGAATAAGAAAGATTATATTACAACATTACTGCATGAATTAGTTCATGTTGTTCAAAATGAGCAAGGAATTGCAAGTGATAATGTAAGAGAAGATCAAGCATATCATATGGAAACTGTACTTTACAATCAATTCATTTCTTCTAATTGATGCAAACTACTACCCAAGTTTATGTGATGTTCTCTGAGATCAGAGGTATCACTAAAACAATGAATGTGAAAATTGGTATCAGCAACAATGTTAATGATCGCATCAAAGGTGTTCAAACTGGAAATCCTGGTAAGATACATTTAATTGCAGCATTTAATGCTGGTAAGGAAGCACAAAAGCATGAGGTATATTTTCATAAAAAATATAAAAAGTTTTCTACATCTGGTGAATGGTTTGAATTTAATTCTCAACAATTTGAAGATGAAATTCTACCTGAAATGTGCAATTATTTCAATAATATTGATATAATTAATGGAGAGTGTGAAGTTGTAACTAATAAGAGCATAGAAGAACTGAGAGAGATTGTAAATAAACAGATTCCTGCAAAAACATATGTGCAACAGAAAGAAAGCATCTATAACTTAAAGAAAGCAATAATCATTTGTCAGTGTGAATCAGAAAAAGTCAAATATGAGAAAATGATTGATAGCATCCAGTCAATTATTGATAAAGAATGTGATATAAAACGCAAAAGTGATAAAGAGAAACTAGCAATTAAGATACTCAAATCAAAGACAAGAAATGCTAAAAAGAATCTAGAATTCTTTGCAATGGGTTACTTAGTGGGTTGTGCCAGTTGACTTAGTGTCCACTATTTCCCCACAAGGCATCAAAATCATGTATATTAGAAGAGTCAAAGGAATTCAACCTGATGCGATCAACCACCAAAGCACAAGCACTTCAACAATTCAAATACAATTGGAAGGTAGGTGGATCAACAGATTCTGTTGCCAAACGTGAGGCATGGGGTATATTCACTGATGAACTTTGTAGAGAGGGATATATCACCATGAAAAAGTATGAGTCTTGGACTAACCCTTTCTGATTCAATCTTTACAAATTTTTTTATTATCATCATGACAACAATCACTCAATCTAAAACTGAATTTCAAACTCAAGGTTTACTTGAGGTTGTTAACAATGAATGGAAAGTTGCTGCTATTGAATCTTCTAATAGCACATACAATAAGTTAGAATATAGTGTAGGTAAAAAGTATATCAAGGTGAATCAATTCAGGGTTCATGCTGATAACAGTTTTTCAAACAATGGTGTGTTCATGTTCATTGACAAAGAGACTGGTGCATGTTACAAACCAGCATCATATAAAGCACCTGCAAAAGGTATTAGGTTCTGGATTGATCAACTTGTGATGTATCCTGAAATGGTAGATCCTTATGGTTCATTCCTCTATGTACGATGAAGATTGATACACTTGCTAGGATTATTGGATCATGTCTTATAGTCACTGCATATTTTATCATTCTTCATGTGAATCTATCATTAGGAGTGATTATGCAGTTTGTTGGTGATTTTATTTCTGTGCCATTTTTCATCAGAACAAAATCATGGGATGTGGTAATCATGTTGGCATTCTTGTTAATTATATCATCCACTAAATTACTATCAATTTCTTATTAACATCATGCCAGTTGATTTTCCAATTCATAAGAAGAAACTTCCACAAGTATGGTTGGAAGATGATCACTTTATCATTGAATCATCTTCATTCAGATATGTAATCAAGGATGATTTAAAACTGTTGTTTAAGTTATGCAGAAGATTCAAAACTGATGCAATTGCTCAAACTTATGCTACTAAGTAAAGAGAAATAAACCAGTTGTGGAACTGTCCACCATTCCCCCTAAAGTCCTTGATTCTGTGCCATACTAACAGTATGGAAAACAAAGCAACCATGACTAACTCAACTTTTCAAACCACAATTGAAGACACCACGTATAATGGTTGGGAAAATTATGAGACCTGGAATGTATCACTTTGGATTCAAAATGATGAAGGTTTGTATAACTTAGCCCGTCGTTCTTATTCTTATCAAGATTTTGTTAGTCGTAATTTTGAGGAAGGTGCTACAACTTTAGATGGAGTAAAGTGGGATGATGTTAATCTTAACTTAGTTGAACTTGATGAAATGATGGAGGAACTATGATATCAAAGATCAACTTAACATCTGCCAACTAACACTATCTAACATCATGCTCAAAACACAATTGCTCAAAGTTGTAGGTGAAACTTCAAAAAAAATTGATTCTAATCTGACAAGATTGGAGAAATTTGAAGTATTCTGTCAAGTGTGTGATGGATTACTCAAAGATGGTAGGATTAGTGCTGCAAAGCATCAGGCATGGACTAACGTATTCTAACTCTTAACTCACACTCTTCAAACTCAAACAATGGCATCGGTTTTTGCAATCCACGTCACTGAACAAATCACAACTTCATATGAATTTGATACTGAAGAAGAAGCAAAAACAGCACTCGAATCTATGGACTTTATGTTACATGAATCAGAGGTGATTTATGGTGAGGTTCTTAACACTGAAATCGTCGAACTCAACTAACATCATGCCAACTGATTTCCCTATCTTCAATCACAAACACAAATGAATTACACTCTCAAGCAACTTCAAGACAGAGTATCATCTATGATCAAAGAACAGGGAGAAGATGCAGAATGTGGCGCATGGATTTACACCAAGGAAGATATTCATATGAAGGATGAAAATGGTGAGGTTGATTATGATATTGAGGTAAATGACCCTGCACTTGTTGCACGTATCTTTGATGATGTAGGCAACATTGATTACATCTACACAATGATTCAAGACTGTGTGGATGAGGCTACAGAGGAGCAACTTATGCAACAACAACAGGAGTTAGTCTAAAATGTATCTCCCAAAAGCAGATTGGAACAGGGCAACTTATAGGGAGTTGAAAGAGATTCTAAATGAGTTGCCTGAGCATTACTTAGACCAGACAGCAACTGTATGCACAGGGGATGATAATTACAAGGGATTCAATATAGCATGGACTGGAGAAGCACATCCAATTCTTAATACTGATCACATGTTTTTTAATTGCTATGAATGATACTTAGTGTTTTTTGCATAATTTAGATGCAGGAGATGATCTAACCCTCATCCCTGATAGAATTATGAAAAAAAGAAGTTTTGACTCTAGTGGTGGTCAGGGTTCTCAAGATGACAAAGGAGGGATGAGACAGCATACCACCAACCAAAGCAAACCAGTCAAAAAATTGTCACAAGCAACCTTAAGGTTTTCTTCCTGAGTTTTGTATCACGGTGAACTACGAAATCCTGTGATCTCTGCCATACTATCAGTATGAACAAAACACAAAACATGAGTATGAGATTCAAAGGCATCATGAATGATGAAAAATTTATCTCTGCAATGCAAGGTTTACAGTCATTTGTATTAGAAACAGGTGCTGATATTGATATGGCATATGATTGGGTAGCAGATCAATCAGAACCCTTTGTTGCTGATTTATTGGCATGGGATTTCTTCTATGATGTATATTCTGAGGCAATCAACTAATGAATCCAATTCAACAACTTTCTAACCTCACAATTCGCAAATCTATGATGTATCCACACAAACTTCCAAATGGTAATATCATTATGCACGAAGGATTACCTCGTGATTTAGCTATCAAAAGAATGGAAGATCATGAGAGATGGTGTCAAGAACACAGGGAAGAATTAAAGGTGAGTTCACAACAGTTATTTGATCAAATGTTTGGAGGTTGATTAAAGATGACTCACTATCTTGTCAAATGTCCATCTGATCCTTATGAAAATACTGATTGTTTCAATGATCTTGATAGGGCATGGGATCTCTGTTTTAATCTCTCTGAAGAGTATGGATATGCAGAGGTTGGATATTACAATGTCAAAGGACATTATCAACTCTTAGGAGATTACACTAATGGTCATTAATATGACAATAGACTCAAAAGTAAATGTACCAGAGGGGTCAGAATTAATTGATGAAGTATTCTATGTTTGGAAGACTAGGTATGGTTTACATTCTACCATGACAAAAGAAGGTAGAAAGATGTTAACAGGATTACAGAAAAAAGATGTTGTAGATATGACAAGATGGCATCTTAAGTGTGAACAAGATGGAACATTAGATGATTACAGTTATGTTGTGGGAGATTCATTTGTAAGTGGAAAGTTATAAACAAGAAACCAGTTGGTCAACTGTCACAAGCAACCTTAAGGTTTTCTTTCTGAGTTTTGTATCATGGTGAACTACCCCAAATTTTCAGATATGTCATATTAGATGAGTGGAGGGGACAGCACCCATCACAAAACTTTCACTCTTTCACTCTTTTTAAAATGAAATTCTCAGACCTTCTATTTCACTTCTCCAGAATGGAAACAGGCAACCAATGTGTAAAGTTGATTGACTTGTTTGTTGAGCATGGTTATCTGACTCTGCGTTAATTCTTTCTACTTCTTTACACTTTTCTTCATCACTTTTTCTCATGCGTAAGATTGAATCCCAAATGATTGCTGCTATTCACAACAATCAAAACTGGTCTAATTCAAACACAACTGTTCACTTTAATGAGGAAGAAAACATCTCTATTGTACGTCTCCATGGCAACAAGATTGCTGAGATTGATGATAACTCTATGACAATCTTTGATGGTGGTTGGCAGACTACTACAACAAAGAGCAGACTAAATGCACTTTGCTCTGAATTTTGTATAGATGGAGAGAGAGTATTTCAAAAGAACTTTCAGTGGTATGTTGATAAGTTTGTAGGAATGGCAGGACAAAGTAAAGTCTTCAATACCTATGATTTCACTAATGGTTTCATCTTTGCTTAGTTAATCTTATAGTCCTAGTGATGACTTAAAACCCACTAATCACACACCTTATCTAACACTTTTAAATGTCTAAGTCTGATCTCTTTATTGCTCTTGAAAATGCAGAGAATGGTAATGATATTCTACTCATCCTTGAAGCAATTGAAGCACTCTATTGATTATTATGTGTAGTCTTCTCTTCCTCCTATTCATCATTTATGTTTGTTGGAATAGTAATAAGGTTAGAACACTTATCAGTAATTCATTACTTAAACTCTCTAAGTTCTTTAAACCTTAAGTAACACACAGTATGAGACTTGTTCTAATCTCTTTATTTGTACTTCTTAGTGCTAATCTACTCATTGAACTATTAGATTCAAATCTAATGGAAACAATTCAAGAGAGGAATAACACTATAGAAAGATTACTTCAACCACCATCTTCTGAAATCCAATGATTACCTCTGACTCTAAACTTGATCTCCTAAAGCAACGTTATGCAGAGATGATTGTAGATAGTATGGATATGGATACCCTGGTTAATATTGCTGTTGATGGTATCACACAAAACATCAAAGATTGGGAAGAGATTGATATAAAAGAAGAGGTAATTGATCTCTATGGTTCTATGACTTGGGATCAACTTAATACCTAATAATGATACTTTTCTATGTGGGACAAATAGAAATTCATTAATAAATGTCTTTTTAAATGTATATTAGTGTTTTATTTGTCCCAAATAGATTGTTATAAACCTGTTTAAACCTTAGATCTTTTAGTGATCTAAGGCAGCAGTATATCACACTTTATCTCACATGTCAACACCCAAATTCATATGGGACACATAGATTTTATATGGGACACATAGTTGACAACCTACGAAACCTGTGCTAATCTATGTGGGACAAATGAAAATCATGCAAATCCTATGTGTCCCACATGACTTATGCCATTCTCCAAGAAATTGCCAAACCTGGGACATACTGAGAGAATCAGAGTTCCATCCTCCTGTGTTGCTCATGTGTCCCAAATGCTCAAAGAATATGAGAGGTTATGTGGGACACATGGAATAACCTATGTGGGACAAATACAGCAGAAGGTTATCACTGGTTTAGAACAGATTCCATAGTCCATGTGTCCCACATAGAAATCTATTTGTCCCACATAGATTTTATAAGTACTTTTTTCATTTTATTCTAACACACATCATGAGTAACTGCAACCCCTATCTGATGCCCACTGTGTGCCTCCTGGTTGACACTTAGCAGTACATGTGATAGAATACAGTATTGTGAATCAGACAGTGTTTCTGAGGGTATGTGTATGTGGCCCAAAGGGCGTAGCGACCCCCCCTACGAAAAAAGGGTAGGAACCCTAACCTACAAAAGTATATACCCTCTAAGTCAATATGAGGATGATATATAATTCAAAAAGAAAATCCATTTAATGAAAAAAATTTCTGCTGAAAATTTTTACCACATATACTTGAAGGACAAATGTGTATATAATTGTTTAACAGAGAATCAATTTGAGATACACTGGAATTCAATGAAAGCGATGGTAGGATTGATGACCACTAATTATGAGGAAGAAGATCTTTCATATGAAAAGGTGGAGAAAACCACCCATGAAATTGATGAGTCGTCTTATTGACAAGACATAGATATACTGTTAAACTGAAGTTGTAGTGAATTATCAATCATGGCAAAAGGATTTACTGTAAAGGCGAAGACGCCTGTGAGTAGTACTAAGGAGAAACCCCCAGAGTGGGATTTCCAGGCAATCAAAGAAAGGATGAGAGGAAAGACCATTGTATTTTGCTTACCAGGACGTGGTGTCTCATATGTCTTTCTGAAGAATTTTGTACAATTGTGTTTTGATATTGTACAAAATGGAATGAGTATTCAGATCAGTCAAGATTACTCATCCATGGTAAACTTTGCAAGATGTAAGTGTTTAGGTGCTAATGTATTGCGTGGACCAGATCAGGTGCCATGGGATGGTAAGTTAGAGTATGACTATCAGTTATGGATTGATAGTGATATTGTGTTTAATACAGACAAGTTCTGGCAGCTATGTGACATGGCAGTACCAGCAGAAGGAGAGAATAAGGAGATTGTTGCAGGATGGTATAGTACAGAAGATGGACGTACAACATCAGTAGCACACTGGTTGGATGAGGATGATTTCCGAAACAATGGTGGTGTAATGAATCATGAGATGGTAGATGGCATCAGTAAGCGTAAGAAACCATTTACTGTTGACTACACAGGATTTGGATGGGTAATGATTCAGAAGGGAGTCTTTGAGCATGAGGAGATGAAATACCCATGGTTTGCCCCCAAGATGCAAGTATTTGAATCTGGTGCAGTCCAGGACATGTGTGGGGAGGATGTCTCATTCTGTTTAGATGCAATTGAGGCAGGATTTGATATTTGGTGTGATCCACGTATCAGAGTTGGTCATGAGAAGAACAGAGTTATTTGATTTATTAAATTATGGCAAAAGTTAAGAAGAGTTTGATGGGTGGTGATTTCATTGAAGCACAACCCAAGAAAACAAGACAAGGAGCAGGGAAACATACAAAGTATGCATCCACTAGTAGTAACAATGCAAAAAAAAGATACAGAGGACAAGGAAGATAAGATTGAAGAATCAAAGATTCTTTGTCAACACTGTAAAAGAACTGCAACAAATAATATCAGATGTTTAGGTATGTGTGTTGCAGATTCTGATTATTAAGGAGGGGTTGTTTAGACCTCTTCTTTTTTTAATGATAGATAATATGCGCGAAAATCTCTCCGTAACTCTATATGTCTTGTTTAATTTGTAATTTACCCTCTGTAGAAGTATGGGTACGAAAAGAATATCTAACTGACCATCAAAGTGGTCATGGTGAATTTGTAAAAGGTGTTTGGGTTAGTGCTAAGAGTATTCCTGGTAGGGCATTTTATTTTGAAACATATTTACCAGACTATGGTGCAATGTATGACAAGTTACCAATTAGTGCTTTCTTAAGTGAACCTGAACTGCCTGATCCAGATATGAATCTACAGAACCTTCAATTCTGGAACTGTATGGATTATGGGGTTGTAGCAGTCACAAAGCAGTTTATAGGATCTATGGACTATGAGATCTATACAAGGGATCATGGGACCATGAAGGGCAATTACGTTTGTACTTTAGATAACTATCATCAAGATCCTGATGTTATTGATTATGCTACTAGTGAAAATCCTGCAGAACATAAGTCACACAATTTAATAGAACTTGTTAATGGACAGTATGCACTGTATCCTAATAATAGGACAAGGATTTATGACAATAGTCTAACTCCTGAAAATCCACTAACCCCTGACTTTAAAGTTTCCACAGAATACTATCAAGTTGAAAATGGTTATGAAAGAATGGGGTTAGGGGATCAAGACAGTTACTTCTGGAAAACCAGTAAAGAACGGTTAAATAATAGTACAGAAAACAAAAATGACGATGGAATCAATAGAGAAGCATATCCAAACTGATAAGGAAATTTTAGATGATTCTACAATCTCCCCACAGAAAAGGCGTCACACTCAAGATGAATTAGAACATCTTGAGCATTATGCTGAAGAACATGCAAAAGATATTGCTGCAGGTGACCACCATGATCCCTCAGCATTAGAAATGTATTGTGATGAAAATCCTGAAACTGATGAGTGTAGAATCTATGAAGATTGATACTAAATAACTTAAGAATATAGGGTATTAATGCCAATTGAAGGCGTAAGTAGATCTTTTAAAGATATCAGTGCTACATTTAAAGTTAATCCTATCAATAGAGATATGATTGTTTTAAAGAACACTAATGCTATAGCAAGATCTGTACGCAATCTTATTCTTACAGTTCCTGGTGAAAGACCATTTAATCCTGTATTAGGTTCAAATATTAATAACTTATTGTTTGAACCTATTGATAAATTTACATCAACAGCAATTAAAAGTGAAATAATTAATACTTTAACAAATTTTGAACCTAGGATCAAAGTTAGTAAAGTTACTGTTACACCTAAAGTTGATGCTCTATTATATCAGATAGGTATTCAATATACTATTATTGGACTTCCAGTTCCTGCACAGGAATTAAACTTTTCCCTAGAATCAACCAGATAAATGCCTTTAGTCAATTTAAGTAATCTAAACTTTGATCAAATAAAAGTCTCTATAAGAGACTATTTAAAGGCGAATAGCAATTTCACTGATTATGATTTTGAAGGATCTAATTTATCACAAGTAATTGATATCTTAGCATATAATACTTACATTTCATCATACAACGCTAATATGTTGTCTAATGAAGTGTTTATTGATAGCGCAACTTTAAGAGAAAATATTGTTTCCTTAGCAAGAAACATTGGTTATATTCCAAAATCTAGAAAAGCTTCTACTGCAATTGTATCATTTGAAGTAAATATTGGAGCTTCAAGTAATGTTTCAACTATAACATTACAACCTGGTCCAGTTTGTACTACTAATCAATTATTTGGTGGGACAAATTATGTCTTTTCAATTAATAGAGAAGAATCTGTTAAGGTAGATTCAGACGGAAAAGCAAGATTTAATAATATCTCAATATATCAAGGACTTTATGTTCAAGAAAATTTTACAGTTGATCCAAGAATACCAAATAAAAAGTATATCTTAGGTAATTCTGGTATTGATACAGATCTTATTAGGGTAACACTTAAACCTAATGAAACAAGTACTGTTAAAGAATTGTTTAATAAAGTAGATAGTTTGTATGATATTGATTCATCTTCAAGAGTGTATTTCTTACAAGAAGTTTTAAATGAAAGATATGAACTTTTATTTGGTGATGGAATATTTGGAAAGAAATTAACTGAAGGTAATCTTGGATATATTTTAGCTGATTACATCGTTACTGATGGAGCTCCTGCAGATGGTATTGCTGACTTCGCGTTTAATGGTAGATTATTAGATCAAAATGGTTCTGCAGTGACCACAGGAGTTTCAGTTGTATCAGTTAATCAATCATCTCAGGGTGGTGGTGATATTGAAAGTGTTGAATCAATTAGAAAATATTCTACACAAATATATTCAACAAGAAATAGAGCAGTAACATCATCTGATTATGAAGCGATTATTCCAAAAGTATATCCTGAAACTGAATCTGTATCAGCATTTGGTGGAGAAGATTTAAATCCACCTCAATATGGAAAGGTTTTTATCAGTGTAAAACCAGAAAATGGAACACATTTATCTTCTACTGTTAAGAGAAACATTTTAAATAATTTAAAAAAATACTCTGTTGCAGGTATTATTCCTGAAATTATTGATTTAAAGTATCTTTATATTGAAGCAAAGTCAAGTGTATATTATAATAGTAATCTTACTCCTGGTTCTTCAATAGTTAGTTCTCAAGTATTAGATAATATTCAGAGATATTCTAAATCAACAGAAATTAATAAGTTTGGTGGTAGATTTAAATATAGTAAATTTCAAAAAGTTATTGATGATAGTCACAGATCAATAACATCTAATGTGACTAAAGTTGAAATGAGAAGAGATCTTGAAGTAAAATTCAATCAATTTGCTCAATATGAAATTTGTTTTGGTAATAGATTTTTTGTAAGAAATCATGGACATTCACCAATACATGGTGGAAGAATTTTAGGATATAATATTAGATCTTCTGGATTTAAAGTTAGTGGAATAAGTGATACAGTTTATCTTGGGGATAGAGCAAATAGTGATTTAACCACTGGTACATTATTATTATTCAAACTTAATTCATCCACAGAACCAGTAATTGTAAAATCAAATATTGGAACTATTGATTATGTTAAGGGAGAACTTAAATTGACTGCTATTAAAATAATTGATACATCAGTAAATAGAAATTCTCCATTAATTGAAATATCAGCAACACCATATTCAAATGATGTAGTTGGACTTCAGGATTTATATCTGCAAATTGATATGCCTTTTGTAAAAATTGATACAGTTTTGGACTCAATATCAGATGGTGGGGATATATCTGGTAGCAATTATGTTGTATCAGGAAGTTTTGACATGGATAGTTTAGTTAGAGGTGAACCTTCATATAGCACTCCTATAACTCAGATAGATAGTACAACAACTTCTTCTACAGTAGTGGGAACAACAACTGGCACTGTAACAACTACTTCAACACCATCAACACCTTCAACTACTTCACCATCAACACCTTCTAGTGGTGGATCAGGTGGTGGATCAGGATACGGATATTAATAAATGAACACAGATAGAGTACAAGTACAAGACATTGTATCAGACCAGCTTCCTGGGTACATTCAGGATGATTTTCCTTTGTTGGGAAAATTTTTAGAACAATATTATCTGTCTGTTGAAAATAATGGTGGATCTTTAAATATTTTAAACAATATTGATCAATATGTAAAAGTTGATAATTTATATGATATCAAAACCTCAACAGGTTTGGCCAGCACAATTTCATTTGTTGATGATACAATCACCACTGAACTAGATACTAATTTTACGTATGGTTTTCCTGAAAGGAATGGATTAATTAAAATTGATAACGAGATTATATTTTATGGTAAAAAGACACAAACAACATTTACTGATTGTGTAAGAGGATTTAGTGGAATAGTATCTTATACTTCTCCCAATAAACCAGATGAATTAGTTTTTGAAAATAGTTTTTCAGCAACTCATGCTGCTGGTTCTAAAATTGAAAATTTAAGCGTTCTTTTCTTAGAAGAATTTTTTAATAAAGTAAAAAATCAATTTGTTCCAGGTTTTTCTGGTAGAGATTTATTTTCTGGATTGGATCAAAGAAACTTTATTTTTGGCGCAAAAAGTTTTTATGATGCAAAAGGGACTGATAGAGCTTTAAAAATTCTTTTTCAAGCACTATATGGTGATGAAGTAAATATAGTCAAACCAAGTGAATTTTTAATTAAACCATCAACTGCTGATTATAGTGTAACAAAAGATTTTGTAATTGAACCAATACTAGGTGATCCATTTGAATTAAAAAATAGAACAATTCAACAATTAAGAACTGGAGCAAAGGGGACAGTTACTAATGTACAGAAAGTAATTTATAATAACGATCAGTATCTTCAAATAAGCATAGACATAGGATACCAGAGAGATATTAATTTAGATGGATCAATTTTTGGAACATTTGAATCAATACCATCAACTAAAGTTTTAAACAATGTTTCAGTTGGTCAGACTACAATTGATGTAGATTCAACTATTGGTTTCCCAAATAGTGGAGAATTAATATCCTTTAATGTTGGTAATGAGGAGTTTGATTTTACATATGGAAGTAAAAATGATAATCAATTTTTAGATATTACAGGAATAACAACAAATATAGCAGATACAACTAGTGTTTTCTTTGATGATTATGCATCAACTATTAATGATGACATAAGATTTAGAATTTCTACTACACTTACTGATCTTATTATAGATGATTCAACTTATTATTTTAATAAAGATGATGTAGCTGAACTTCAGTCACTGGGTATTGATGGTAATAGTTTACCTGTTAATAATTTAATTAATAATCTTAAATTTAAATGGAGAATACAAAATGTTGAAGAGATTGATATTTCAGAAAGAAAGTATATAATTACAACTTTTGATGATACTTATTTAAAAAGAGGATATTCCCTAGAAATTTTAAGGGATTCAGAAGTTATTACTGAAGGTAATGTTTTAAAAAATCTTGGTAGCGATAGATTTGAGATTTTATTAAGTTCTATTCCTGATAGTTTTTCTGGTGAATTGGTTGCAAGAAATAAAATTCTAAAAGGTAATTACAAAAACCATCCTGAAATAAATCAATCATTTACAAATATTGTAAATTCCTATCAAAAATTTAATGGTGATACTATCCTCTCATCAAATTCTTTTCCCACTTATGGAAATAATGATTTAATTGAAACAAATGATAAGGTTATCATATTTTCAAGTTCAAATGTAAGCGGAGATACATTTACTTTTTCATCAGAGCATGGTCTCTACACTGGTGATGCTGTTTATTATTCTCCAACTCTTGAAAGAATAGAAACATTTGTTCTTAATGGTGTTCAACAATATGAGGATAGAGTAACTAAATTTTCTAATATTGATGAAGGAGTTTACTTTGTAAAAAGAATTGGAAGAGATAATTCTAGATCTTTCAAAATTGCTAGAAGTAAATCTGATCTTTTTGATAATAAGTTTATTTCTCCAGGAGGTACAGTAACAAATAATAAATTTACATATCAACCTTTCTACAATAAAAAAGTTTCTCCTCAAGAAATTTATAGAGAAGTAAAAACTCCAATCAAAAACAAAGATGGTTATGATACATACTCTGGAAAAATTGGTATGTTTAATAATGGAGTTGAAATATTAAATTATAAATCTGATGATATTGTATATTTTGGTGATATAAAATCCATAGATGTTGTAGATAGAGGTGATGGGTTTGATATTATCAATCCCCCAGTTGTTCATATAAGTGATGGTGTTGGAGTTGGTGCTACTGCAAAATCTGCAGTGATTGGAAGATTAGAAGAAATAAGAATTTCTGACACTGGATTTGATTATGTTCAGGATCCAATTGTAACCATCACTGGAGGAAATCCAGTTGTTCCTGCACAGGTTCAAGTTGAAACTATTGATCTTGTTCATGGTGTGAACTTCTTATCAGAATCATCATCAGGTTTAACTACATCAATTACAATAGGTGTTGGATCATCTGCACACAGAATTGGATTCTCAACATCTCATAAATTTTATACAGGTGAAAAAATTATCTACCTCACAAATGGTGGTAGAAATATATCTGGCATATCAACTTTTAATCATTATTTTGTTGAAGTTGTTGATGATAAAAATATAAGACTGCACTCAACTTCATCAAATGCAAGAATTGGTATTAATACTCTAACTATAACTGATTATGGAACTGGTTTGCAAACAATTCAATCTTTTGATAAGAAAAAAATTGTTTCAAAATGTCATATTTTAAATCCAGGTGAAGGATATAAAAATAAAGAAAGAAATATAGCAGGTGTTACAACATCCACAAATACTATTTTTATTGAAAAACATGGATATCAAACTGGCGAAAAAATAAGATACTCTCCAAGCACTGTCAATATTTCAGGAATTGTTTCCAATACAGATTACTATGTTCAAAAAATTGATAATGATAGATTCAATTTATCTCAAATTGGTACAGGATCTACAATAAATTATTTTTTAAATAATAATGTTTATGTGTCACTGGGATCTACAGGAAATGGTACTTTTAATTATGAACCAATTTCTGTTTCTATTAATGGTGTGTTGGGAATTTCAACACTCTCTGGACAAGATTTTAATGCTAAAATTCAACCTGTCTTTAGAGGTAGTATTGATTTCATAGAAGTTATCAATGGTGGTTCAAATTATGGATCACCTGAAATTATTAATTTTAATAGAACACCAGAAATTGAACTTAAATCAGGGTCTGGTGCTCAAGTCACCCCCATTATCAATAATGGTAGAATTGTTTCTGTAATTGTTAATGATGGTGGTAAAGATTATAATTGCCCTCCAAATATTAAAATAAATGGTAATGGTCAATTTGCTAAACTTACACCAATTGTAAGAGATAATAAGTTAGTAGAAATAAAAGTAATAAATGGTGGAGTAGGTTTTGATAATAAATCATCACTGACTATTGAATCACCAGTCACTGCAGAGAGATTGGATATTAATATTCATCAGTGGACTGTTAATTTATTTGAAAAATCAATAGATATTATTGGTGAAGATGATGGTGTAATTTGTAATAGTTTTAACAATGAGTCTCTACAATATTCACATCTATATGCTCCAAGAGAATTAAGAAGAAAACTTAATCCTATTTCAGATTTTGAAGTTCTATATGGAGTAGATGATTTAGAACTTGATCCTGTTAATAAAAGTGAATTGAATAGTAAATATCATTCACCCATAATTGGTTGGGCATATGATGGACACCCAATATATGGCCCATATGGATATGAAAACTCAGATGGTGGTTCAGTTAAATTAATTGAATCTGGATATAAACTCAATATAACATCAAACAATAGACCATCTTTGTCTTTCTATCCTGAAGGGTTTTTTGTTGAAGATTTTGAATTTAATGGTAATGGGGATTTAGATGAGCATAATGGAAGATATTCTGTAACACCAGATTTTCCTTTTGGCAGTTATGCATATTTTGCCACAATTGAATCAGTCAATAGTTCATTTGGTTTATTTAATAAGTTTAAAGCACCTAAATTCCCTTACATTGTAGGTAATACATTTAATTCACAACCAAATACATTTAACTACAGAAAAAGTTCAAATCAAAAAGATTTTAATTTTGCTGGAACAGGATATTTTAGAAACACAAATCCATACAATTTTGTTTCAAAATATAGTGGTTATGATTATATCTTTGACTCAAATAATCTTAAAAAACAATCATTTATTATAGGTTCTGCAAGTATTGGTGGTGTTGAATCAATTAAAATACTTAGTGGTGGAGATAATTATCAAGTTGGTGATAAAATTAATTTTGATAATAAAAATTCTGGTGGATTGGGTGCTAATGCAAAAATTAAAAATGTAAAAGGTAAAGCAGTTGTTTCAGCAGCAACATCTAGCACAGAAATAGATGTTGAATTTGCATTAGAAGGAATTAACGAATCAAGATTTATTGGATTCTCAACAGTTCCTCATAATTTAAAGAGTGGTACATTAGTAAATGTTGGATCTATTTCAAAGACTTTACCAGGATTTGGTGGTAATTATTTTATCGGAGTAAGAACTGACAGTTTCAATTTAAACTTAGGTGTGGGTAATACTTCAGTTACAGGATTAACAACGTATTTCTATGTCACTGGAATTTTAGATTATCCAACAATCAGACCTAATGATATATTACAGATCAGTGCAGAAAGAATTAAAGTTCTTAATATTGATAGTTTAAGTGGAAGAATTAGAGTAGTAAGAGAACAAGATGGCACTGTAGGAACATCTTACTCTACTCTTACTTCAATAGTAGAAGATCCAAGAAAATTTACTTTTAATGTTGGGTCAATAAAATCTACAACCACATTTAATTTAAATGAAGAAATTTATTTTGAACCTGAAGAGGCAATTGGTGTAGGCACAGCAGTGGGCACTGCTACAACTATTACCTTTAAAAATCCTGCTATTGGTGTAACTGCAGTAACATTACAATCGCAACAAATATATCTACCAAATCATAAACTTAACTTAAATGATATAGTATCTTATAATAATTTTACAGGAACTGCAGTATCCACATGGAATGGTACTACAGATACGTATAATTTACTCTCTGATTATAGTATTTTGTATGTTGCCCCTATAACAAACAATTTAATTGGAATAGCAACAAATAAAGTTGGACTTGCTAGTACAGGTGGTGGATATTCTGGATTGGGAACATCAACAGGGTTACTTTTCTTCCCTGGTTTTGGTACTGGTGATTTCCATAGTTTCAAAACTGTAAAAACTGATGTTGTAACAGGAAAGATTGGAATTCACACAGTTACTGTATCAACAGCCTCTACTCATGGATTGGAGAATAACAATAAAGTATTTTTTGATTTAAAACCAAAATCAACAAAAACCATTGATGTTAGATATAACGATTATAATAGAAGAGTTGTTTTTGATCCAAAAACATTTACATCAAATGATGTTAATGTAGTTGAAAATACTATTAAAATTATCAATCATAAATTCAATACAGGAGATAAAATAGTTTATAATGCATCTACTGTAATTAGTGGTTTAATTGATCAAAAAATGTATTATGTTGTTATATATGGTGAAGATAAGATTAAACTTTGTAGTGAAAAAATAGATGTTAGCAATAAAAACTTTGTTAAATTCTCATCAGCAAATGCAGGAACTGTATCTAGAATTAATCCATATGTTAGTGTATTAAAAAACCAAAAACTTAAATTTGATTTAAGTGATTCAAGTTTGGGATTTATTAATTCTGGTGTTAGTTATTCTGCCTTTGATTTGAAGATTTATAGTGATTTAAACTATACAAATGAATTTTTAACATCTGGAGAGGATGAAATTTTTGAAGTTGTTAAAACTGGCACAATAGGTGTAAGCACAGATGCAAGTTTAATAATTGATTTTAATGATTCATTTAAAAAATCAAATCTTTGGTATAGATTTGTTGGTGATAATCAAGAAATATTGCCTGCAGTTAAGTCAGAAATAGTTAGTGATGTAAATGTATTTTCAAATAATCAAATTGACCTTGTTAACAGTATTTTTTATGGTTTAAAAACTATTTCTGGAATTGGAACCACTACATTTACATTTTCTATTCCAGAAAAACCTGAAAATGAAAATTATAATGTAAATAATGCTTCAATTTCATATACTACAGACTCCAAAACAGCATATGGGGTTATAGAAAGTATTCAAGTATTCAATACAGGATCCTCTTACGAATTAGTACCTGGAATTTCATCAATCACATCTCATATGGGATCTGGTGCAATTTTAGAACCTCAAAGTAAAAGTATAGGTGAAATTTTATCATATACTTTTGACACTAATAATATTGGATTTGGTTATCCCTCTGATATTACATTAAGACCTATAGTAAATTTACCTGAAATTTTAAAAATTGAACCTTTATCATCTTTTGATTTTATTGGTATTACATCAAGTGGTAAAAATTATTTAAAAGCTCCAAAACTTATTGTAATTGATGGATTTACTCAAAAAGTTATAGATGATGTAGATCTTCAATATGATATTGGTGATACCAGTGTATCAATTGTTAAAAATACAACAGGAATTTACAATACAAAACCAACACTGATTCCAACAAATAATACTAATGGTGTTGGAATTTCTTCAGTAACTTATAATTCAACATTACAAATAGTAAGATTGCACTTTAATACAACATTTAGTGATGCATCTGATTACCCATTTGCTGTTGGTAAAAAAATATTAGTTGAAAATATAAATCTGGGATTCAATACAACAGGTAGAGGATATAATTCTTCAGATTTTAACTTTGCTTTATTTGAAGTTACAAATTCTGTACCTCAACTTGGTGGACCTGGTGGTTACATTGAATATTCTTTGGAAAATTATCTTTCTATAACTGAAAATCCAGGAGTAGCACTTTTACCAAGTTTGGGTAGAGTTATTCCAGAAGATCATTTCCCTCTGTTTGATGTAAAATTCTCTCCTAATGAATTTTCAAAAGGTGAAATGTGTACAAGTGGTGGAGTTGAAGGAAAAGTTCTTTCTTGGAATTCAAATATAGAAATTCTTAAAATTTCAACCAGCAATGAAATAAAAGTTGGAGATCTAATTCAAGGCAATAGTTCAAAAACTCAAGGAATTGTATCCAGAAAAATTAACTTTAATGCAGAATCAAAAACTGGAGCAGGAGCTACAGTTTATAATGGATGGAAAGATGATGTTGGATTCTTAAATGATAGTTTCCAAAAAATTCCAAATAATGAATATTATCAAAATTTCTCATATGCTGTTAAATCTAAGATTCCCTTTGACACATGGAATCCTGCTGTTAATGCCTTAAATCATACTGCTGGTTTTGTTAAATTTGGAGATCTTCAAATTGTAAGTATATTAGATGATGTAACACAAAATATTTTACAAACTTCAGACTCAAATATCGAAACTATTGTTGACATCCAAACATTAGTAGATTTAAATTGTGTTTATAATTTTGATTATGTGAGAGAGACTCATGAATTTATAAATGGTGGTTTATATTCAAATGAAATCTTATTTGAAAGTTCTATATTATCTGATTATTTTGAGTCTGTTGGAAATAGAGTCTTATCAATAGATGATTTTAGTTCTTCATTCAATAGTAATGAAAGACCAGATTCATTTAGTTCTATTGGTGATTTCACCAGTAATATGAAATATAATAAAATATTTGCATATGTAAAAGATAGAACGTTTACTGATGAAAGACAGTTTTCAATATTATCTTTAGCTCAAGATGATAATTTTGGATACTTGGATGAATATGCTATTCTAGATTCTAAATTAGATTTAGGTCATTATAGTTATCGTGTAACATCTTCTGGATGGGATTTAACATTTAATCCAAATAAATTTGAAGTTAACAATTATGATACTTCTATTATCAATATTGCTGCAATTGATGATTATACTGGAGTTGGATCAATTACAGCAGTTGGCACTGCTGTAAGTACATCTAGTCAGCAAAATACAGTTTCAGTGGGAACCACAACAAATATTGTTTCTATTGCAACAAGTTATAGGTCAGGAAAAGTTCTTTTAATGTTGGAAGATAGTAATGATAACTATCTTGGTAATGAACTTACCTTCCTTCATGATGGAACCACTGTACACCTTTTAGAGTATGGTGGAATTGGAGATAATTCTAATGCCACATTCACAGGTTTTGGAACTTACAATTCATATCTATCTGGTAATAATGTAAAAATTGATTTTATTCCTGATGCAAATACTACTGCCTTAACTGCAAATGCTCAAATCACTGCTATAAGTGCCTCTGAAACTGGTATTGGAACAGTTGCACTAGATGTTGGTAGATTTAGATCAACTTATAAAAGTATCTCTTCTTCATCAACTCCAGGGTTTACTACAGTAGCCACACTTTCAGAACCTTACGATAGTGGTTATTATTTTATTAATGTCACTAACTCAACAAATAATGTCTATGAATCATTTGAATTGGGAGTATTGAGACAAGGATTAGAAACTTCTGCAGAATTTGTTGAGTATGCAAATGTCTCAACAGGTAGCACTATAGGTGAAGTTAACATATCAGAAAATGGAACTGATTTAAGTATAACCTATAAAGCAAAACCAAGCATTAATGTTCAAGTTAGAACTTATGCAATTGATCTTCAAACTTATGATGATAATACCAATACAACTCAAATAGATTATTTTAATTGGAAAGTTAATAGTGATAATGGTTCTTACAGAGGAACAAAACTTGATATTACAAAGGACTTTAATTTGCTTCATGAAGGTAAGCAAATTTTTAGAAGAGTTATTGATGGTAGCAATCCATCAATTGCAAATACCTCTCTTGATTTGGTCAAAATACCTGAACACTTCTTTGTTACTGGTGAAGAATTAGTTTACAGTAATTCAGGTGCAGGTACATCACAATCTATAGGAATCACATCTGCTACTGTTCCTGGAATTGGTCTTACAGATAAATTACCTACAAAACTTTTTGCTGTTAAAGTTGATGATGGATCTTTAAGATTCGCAGCAACAGCAGAAAAATCACTTTTAATTAATCCAGAGACATTTGATTTTACAAATGTTGGATATGGAGATTCTCATGTATTCACAGCAAAGAATCAAAATACAAAAACTCTTCTCACTATTGATAACATGATTCAATCTCCTGTGGTTGGATCATCTGTCACTACAGCTCTAGCATCATCTATTATTTTTGATACAAGATTTACAACAATTGGAATAACTTCATTCTTTGCTGGTGATTTAGTTCAAATTAATGATGAAATAATGAAAGTAACTGATATTGGAGTTGGAAATGATAATGCAATTGGTGTTTTGAGAGAGCAACTTGGAACAACATTAGTTCAGCATGGAATTGGATCAACCATTACAAAATTGATAGGTAATTTTAATATTGCTGGTAATATAATAAGTTTTGCTGCAGCACCATTTGGTAATGTTCCTATTGGCAGTATTACTAATCCTCCAGATTCTAGAGATTTTAGTGGCATCACTACAAGATCTAGTTTCCACGGAAGAACATTCATGAGGAATGTTGCTCAAAAAACATCTGCTGAAACTTACTCCACAAATTACATATTTGACGATATATCAACACAATTTACTGGTATTAAGAGTGATTTTATATTGAAATCACAATCAAGTAATGTAACAGGAATTTCAACTGGGAATGGAATTGTATTGATAAATGGAATATTCCAACTACCAAGAGGAGAACAACCTGAATTAAACAATTATACAATTATTGAGGATGCTGGTATCTCAACAATTACATTTAGTGGTTTGATTCAACCAGAAGGATATGATCCATCCAAAGGCAATTTACCCACAGGTGGTGTTATTGTTTCTGTTGGGAATACTGCTGGTTTTGCATATCAACCATTAGTTTCTGCTGGTGGTACAGGTATTATTTCTGGATTAGGAACAATTTCATCAGTCAGTATTGGCAATAGTGGATCTGGTTATAGATCAGGTATTCAAACTACTGTTAATGTATCTGTTGCTTTATCTGAGGGTTATCCACCTATTCAAACTTTGGGAACAGCAAATATTAGTAATGGAAATATTGTTAGTGTAGCAATTACAAATCCAGGAACAGGATTCACAACTTCAGATCCACCACTAATTTTATTTGATTCTCCTCTATCATATGAAAATATTCCCCTTGAATATCATTCTTCATCGTTAGCAGGAGTTGGTAGAAGTGCTACTGTTGATATTGTTGTTGGACAGGGTTCTAGTGTAATTGACTTCAAAATTAATAGTTATGGTTATGCATATGGAAATAATGAAATTTTAACTATCCCCACAGGTGGAACTACAGGAATTCCTACAAACACATCTCTAACATTTGAGGATTTCACACTTACTATTCAAGATGTATATACAGATAATTTTAATGGATGGTCACTTGGTCAGTTCCAAATATTTGATTCATTTGCTAGTGAGTTTAATGGAGAAGAAAGATCCTTTAGATTGACAGTTAATGAAGAAGCAATTTCAATTGTGTCTGCTAAAGGTTCATTAATTGATGTTGAACAAACTTTAATCATATTCATTAATGATGTTCTCCAAAAACCTGGATCTGCATTCATTTTTAATGGTGGAAGTATAGTTGAATTTGCTGAAGCACCTAAAGTAGGTGATACTGTAAAGGTCATTTACTATAAAGGAACTGGAGATGATATTGATGTTGTCTTTAGAGATGTTTTACAAACTGTTAAACCAGGTGATTCACTTGATATTAATTATAACCCAAGATCTGGTCAATCATACTTCTTAGATCAAGAAGAAAGAATAGTTACTGGAATCAATACAGTAGATAGTGTTCAAACAACTCTTTATAATGGACCAGGAATAACAAGTGATACTCTCTTACAAAGACCAGTTACTTGGTGTAAGCAAACTAAAGATTTAGTTATCAATTCCAAAAAAATTGGAAAAGATAGAGAAATATATGAACCACTTAGTAGACCATCATCTTATTTGATTACATCTGTAGGTGTTGGATCAACAGAATGTTATGTAAATAATTTAGTTCCAGCATTTAATCCAAAAAATGAAATAGGAAATACTAGTGTTAGAAATAAGCATCAAAAAATCATTGAAATTAATGATCAGAAGACATTAACTGGAGCTGCTGCAACAGCAGTTGTAGGAACTGCTGGTACAATTATATCATTTAGCATTACTAATCCTGGAGCTGGATATACTGTAGCACCATCTGTATTTGTATCAAATCCAGCTGGATTTGGAGGAACAACTGGCAGAGCAGAAGCAACTTCATTAATTAGTGCTGCAGGCACAGTGACCTCTGTAACTGTTTCGTATGGTGGTACAACAACTGGATTAGCATATACTTCTACTAATCCTCCATCTGTTCTTATTGAGTCACCACCATTAATACGTGAAAAAATTAATATCACTGAGTATAAAGGTGATTATGGTGTTATTGTTGGAATATTAACTGCTAAATCTGGATCTCAGAATACTATACAATTTGATACTTATATTCCAAGATATTCATTTATGAGAGACACAAATGTTGGATCTGGTGTTACAGTTAGTGGAATATCTACAGGTGATTATTTTGTTCTAAATGGTACAAGCCTATCAGTTGGTTCTACTTTTGCTGCTCAGGACTCTTCTGGGGGCACTACAGTGGGGGTTGGAACAACTGCTCTTGATTGTGTTTATCAAGTAAAATCGTTTATAGATAGAAATATCACTGTATATGTTGAAGATACCTCTGGAGTCACTACTTCAGTAAGAACACTTACTGTAAATGTTGATAGAATTCCTGTTGGAATTGGAAGTACTTCAGGTCATGAAATTGGTAATTATAGTTGGGGTAAAATTACCTTTGACGATAGAACTAAACCTAAATCATTCCCTGCTCACACACTGTCAGGTATAGGTTCTGCTTATTCTGATACTGGTATTTCAACATCTTCTTTAGTCAGAAGATTCAATCCACTGAAGTTTAAAGCATATTCAGTATAAGTCCCATAAATAGGAAAAAAGTCCACGCTAATGGCTGCTATTATAACTGATCAATTAAGAATTTTGAGTGCTAAGAATTTTGTATCTGGTGTACAAACCAGTACTAATTCTTATTATGGTTTTATTGGATTACCCAATGCTACTGCATATCAATCTACTTGGGATTCTGATCCACCATCTCCACTTGACAGTTTAGATCAAACTAATCAAGTATGGGATACCATGCTTTCAGTTAAGAAAATCAATAGTAGTGATGCAACTCAAGTTGTAAATAAAAATGTTTGGGCATCTGGCACAACATATGATATGTGGAGAAATGATATCACTATTGATAATCTTTCTCAACCATCAGGATCATCAAACATTTATTCAGCAAATTATTATGTGATGAACTCTGATTATAGAGTTTACATTTGTTTATTTAATAGTGCAACACCTGAAAATGCTTTTAGAGGGGGTCCATCATTAGATGAACCTACATTTACAGATCTTGAACCAAGAGCAGCAGGAAGTAGTGGTGATGGTTATATTTGGAAATATCTATATACCATCAAACCTAGTCAAGCAATTAAGTTTGATTCAACAAATTATATCCCAGTACCAAGTAATTGGAGCACAAGTTCAGATAATGCATCTGTAAGACAAAATGCTTCTGCAAGTGGTCAAATTAAAATTGTATCAATAAAAGAAAGAGGAGTTGGTCTTGGAACTGCTCAATCATATTCTAATGTTCCAATTAATGGTGATGGTAATGGTGCAACAGCAACTGTTGTTGTAAATAGTGATTCAAAAATTGATTCTGTAACAATATCTAATGGTGGATCAAATTATACATTTGGAACACTTGATTTAGTTGCTGGAGGTTTACCAGTAGGCACAACAAATCCAATATTTAATGTAATTGTCCCCCCTCCTGGTGGACATGGAAGTGACATCTATAGAGAGTTAGGAGCATTTAATGTTTTACTATATGCTAGATTTGAAAATGATTCAGAAAATCCAGATTTCGTAACTGGTAATCAATTTGCCAGAATTGGTCTTATTGAAAATCCTAAAAAGTATGAAACTGATAGTATATTTACTGATGATAAAGGAAGTGCTGTTTACGCTTTAAGACTTACTGGTACAGGATATAGTTCAGCAAACTTTACAGCTGATAGTTTAGTTACTCAAACTGTTGGTTTAGGATCTACAGCAGTTGGAAGAGTGGTTTCATACAATCAAACTACTGGTGTTTTGAAATATTGGCAAGACAGATCCAATTCAGGTTTTAATACTGATGGAACTCAAAATGCATCTCCAACTTATGGATTTACAGCTGAAAGATTTTCAGCAGATATTATAACTGGTGGTAGTTATAATATTATTCCAAGTAGTGGAAACGCTTTAAGTATTGAGACTTCATTTACAGGTATCTCTACTAGAATAAATAATAGAGATTTCAACTTGGGTCAAAATTTTTCAAGGGGAATTTCAAATCCAGAACTTGAAAAATATTCTGGAAATATCATTCATGTTGATAATAGACCATCAATTACCAGGTCTGCATCGCAGAAAGAAGACGTAAAAATTATCTTGCAGTTCTAAAAAATCATGCCACAGGAAACTAATCTCAATGTTGCTCCCTACTTTGACGATTTTGACCCAATAAGTAACTATTACAAGGTATTATTTAAACCTGGTTACCCAATTCAAGCTAGAGAACTGAACAATGTTCAGTCTATTTTTCAAGATCAAATTGAAAACGTAGGTAATCACTTTTTTAATGAAGGTGCCAAAGTAATTCCTGGTAACACTAGTTATTACCAAAATTTTCAGGCAATTCAAATTAATTCATCTTATGCTGGTATTCCTGTAAGTCTCTACTTAGATCAACTTGTTGGTAAAAAAATTACTGGAAGAATTTCTGGTGTAACTGCAAATATTGTAACATATATTGATGATTCACAATCAGAAAATGGAAATTATACTCTTTACGTAAATTATTTAAACAGTGGTAATAATTTTGATGAAGCTACTTTTCAAGATGGAGAAGTATTAAATACTGATGAAAATATTCAATTTTCAAACACATTTATTTCATCAGGTGAAGGTTTTGCTCAGTGTTTGTCAACTAATTCAAATCAAACTGGTTCATCATATGCAGTCAGTCAAGGAGTATATTTTCTAAGAGGAACTTTTGTAGACGTCTATGATCAATTATTAATTCTTGATCAATATTCAAATACTCCATCATATAGAATTGGTTTTTTTGTAAAGGAGGAATTAGTTTCTTCTTCATCAGATAATAGTTTAAATGATAATGCTCAAGGATTTACAAATTATACAGCTCCTGGGGCAGATAGACTTAAAATTTCTGCAACTTTATCTAAGAAAAACTTAGATGATTTTGATGACCAGAATTTTATTCAAACAGCAGTAGTTACAAATGGTAAATTAAGAACAATTAATAATCAGTCTGCTCGTAATAATTCCGTTAGAGCAGAATTAGCGAGAAGAACTTTTGATGAATCTGGTCACTATTATGTAAAAGAATTTGTTACTATAGCAAAAGAGAGTTTATTTGGAATAAATGAAAGAGGAATTTATAATGTCAATCAAATAACTGATGATGGGAATAATCCTCGTGAATCGTTAGGTGTATATAAAATTTCACCAGGAAAAGCCTATGTAAGAGGTTTTGAAGTAGATAGAACTACCCCCACTTTTTTAGATTTTGAAAAACCAAGAACAACAAGGACTCTTGAAAATCAATCAATTAATTTTGGTTTTGGTCCAACCTTTACTCTTAATAGAATAAGTGGATCTCCAAGAGTTGGATTCAATACTGATTATACAATAAGTTTTAGAGATAAAAGAGTAGGTATTAATTCTCTAGCTGCTCCAGGAAGAGAAATTGGTTTGGCAAGAGTCTATGATTTCTCTCTTGAATCTGGATCATATAATTTAAATAATCTTAATGAAAATCAGTGGGATTTGGCTGTATACGACATACAACCATATCTTGACATGACTTTGAATCAAAATGCAACTCTAACTGTACCAACTTTTATTGAAGGAAAATCTAGTGGTGCAACTGGATTTATTAGATATCCAGTTGAAGTTGGGACAGCAGCAACTGTTTATAATATACAAGGAGATTTTCATATTGGAGAACGAATTGTCTTTGATGGTGATGATAGTAATGGTAGAACTGCTGTTGCTTTCACATCGTATGGGATTTCTGATTTTAAATCAGTTTTTGGTATTACAGGAACTGCTAATACTTTCACAGCAGACATTATTCCATCAACAGCAAGAATTATTGGTATAGCATCAATTACAGAAAATTCTGGAGGTGTTTCAACTGTAACTGCTTCTGGTTTAACTTTCCCTGGAATTACAACTGTAGGTGATCTTGTAAGTTTTAGCATACCAGGTCAATTAGATATTGCTTTTGCTGAAGTATCAACTATTAATACTAACAATATTATAATTCAAACAGTAGCATCAGTTCCTGGTATTTGTACTGGTCAATTAAATGTTGAACCATTAACTGTTAATGATTTTTCAATTTTAAAAACAAATCTTCAAGATCAGATAGATTCTGGAAATAGTTTTGGTAATAATGACACTTTATACAGTGTGCTTCCAAAACTAAAAAATGAGTCTGTAGATTTAGAAAATGCTGTTTTGGATATTAGAAGATCATTCAGTGTTACAATTGATAGTAATGGAGATACATCTGTAATTACAGCAGGAAATAAAGAAGTATTTTTAAATTATGATGATGAAAGATATTCAGTAACAAAATCAAATGGAACAATTGAACCATTAAATTCTGGAAAACTTGTTTTATCTAGTGGAAATCAAAATGCTCGTTTTGTTGGTCTTTCTGGAGCAGATACAGATACAACTATTGTAGCAACATTAAGAAAAACAGGTTTAACAAATAAGCAAAAAGTAAAAAATGAAGGTACATTTACTTTAATTGATAAATCAAATTTACAAGCTTCAGGTACAAATAGTTCAGGAATTTCAACTACTTTAAATGATGGACTGCTTTATGGTAATTATCCATTTGGTACAAGAATTCAGGATAAAATAATTTCACTTAATGTTCCTGATGTTGTAACACTTTATGGATTATTTGAATCAACTAGCGATTCAGATCCAGTACCTCCTACTATGACCACTGGGTCTATGGATGGTCCAACTAACAGCACTGAAGATATTTCTATAGGTGAATTTGTAATAGGTACTAATACTGGAGCAGCAGCAATTGTTATTGGAAAAATTGATGCTAATAGTATTGAATTTGTATATGGGAATAATAAAAGATTTGCAGAGAATGAAATCATTTCTTTTAGTGATTCTGGCGTGAGAGCAATCTCTGCTGATGTTACAATTGGTGATAAAAATATTATTGATAATTTTAATCTAATTGGTGGTGGGAGAAATTCAATTTATGATTATTCTAGAATTGTAAGAAAAGCAGATGCTTCTGTCCCTAATGGAAAGATAAAAGCATATTATATGTCTGCATCATATAATAGTTCAGATACTGGTGACATTACTACAGTAAATTCATATTCAGAATTTAATTATGCAAATGAAATACCCATAACATCTGGAGTTAGAAATACAGATTTGATTGATGCAAGACCAAGAGTAAGCAATTTTTCTGTTTCTGAAGGATCCAGATCTCCTTTAGAATTCTTAGGAAGAAGTTTTACAGGTAATCAACATTCATCTAAAGATGTAATTGCTAGTGACGAATCAATTACAATTGATTATTCATATTATCTCCCTAGAATTGATTCAATTTACTTAAATCAAGAAGGAGTTTTTAGTGTAATTAAAGGAACACCTTCAGACAACCCAGAAACTCCTAATTCATCACAAAATGGAATTTTAATTGCTAATGCTGAATTACCAGCATACCTTTTCACAACTAAAGATGTAAAAATTAGTTCATTACAATATAAGAGATATCAGATGTCTGATATCAATAGAATTGAAAATAGAGTAAGAAGTTTAGAATATTATACTTCTCTTAATGCTCTTGAAACTTTGGCTTTAGATCAATTTGTTGCTGATTCAAATGGTCTTGATAGATTTAAAAATGGTATTTTTGTTGATGGATTTACAGACATTACTGGACAAGATTATGGTGTAAGAATAAAAAATGCAATTGATCAAAGAAAAGGAGTTTTAAGACCATCTCATTATTGCACTGCAATTAACCTTCAAATTGGCACTGATGCAATATCTGGAATTAGTTCCCAAACAAATACTGGTGATCCTAGATATGCCAATATTGTTGGCACAAATATAAAGAGAAATATTAAAAATGATGGGGATACTTCAACTGTACTTTCACTTGATTATACAGAACAAGAGTGGTTGAATCAACAATTTGCCACAAGAACTGAGAGTGTAACTCCTTTCTTAGTCACCTTCTATGATGGAAATATCACTCTTGATCCAACTGCAGATGTTTGGATTGATACTACTCAGTTAGAAGTTAGAGCAGTTGATATGATGGGTTCTCTTGAAGGAGTTGCTGCTGCATTACAAGTTGATCTTGAAGGTGAATCTGGTAGTAGAAGAGGACAAAGTGATATTATTTGGGAAGCTTGGGAATTCACTGGACAAACTAGTGAATCAGAAAGTAATACTACTAGAGGTACAAGAAGACGAACAAACACTAGTCTAAGACAAGGAACTATTGATGATGTAAATCAACTTTCAGCAGCAGGAAACTTTCAACAAGAAGCAACACTTAGAGCAGATTTTGCAGGGGAAAATTTTGAAAGACTTGGGATTGCTGCAGGTACTATAAGAGGTAGTTTCCGAATGCAACAACAAACTAATGAGATTGTTAATACGGAAACAACACAAACTACTACAACAACTTTTAATAATGAAAGAAGAGAAGGGATACAATTTGATGTATCTGAAAGAGTAGACACTGAATCCTTTGGTAATAGAATTGTTAGTCGTGATATTATTCACTCTATGAGGCAAAGAAATATTGAATTTTTTGCTAGAGCTATGAGACCTTTCACAAGAGTATATTCTTTCTTTGATAACGTTGCAACAACAGCATATTGCACACCTAAGTTGATTGAAATTGAAATGGTTTCTGGAACTTTCCAATCAGGTGAACGTATTGTAGGAAGAGATCTCTCACAATCCACTATTTCTACTGCCAATCAAAGAACTACACCTATTTTAAATGCTGTATTGTGTAATTCAAATCATAGAGCAGGTAATAGATTACAACCAACAGATACTTTTACAAACAATCCATATGATAGAAATAATATTGTTCCAAGTCAGTACTCTGCTGCTTCAACAATATTAAACATTGATACTAAAGATTTATCTGATGAAAATGCTCCTGCATCATTTGGTCATGTTACAGATGGAATGAGAATTGTAGGTCAAACTAGTGGTGCTCAGGCAAATGTTACTAATAAGAGATTTATTACTGATAGAGTTGGAGGTTTAGTTGGTTGTTTTGAAGTTCCTAATGCATCAAATTTATCAACACCATCTTTTGATAATGGAAGAAATAGATTTAGACTTACAAGTAGTTCTAATAATTCAAAAGTACCTGGTTCATTAACAACTGCAGCAGAAGAAACATTTTATTCTCAAGGTGATAGTGATCAAAATCAAGAGGTTACATTATCATTAAGAAATGCAGAAGTTGTTGTAAATGATAGAGAAGAAACTAGAAGAGAAGTTGTTGGTACTACTTCAGATGAAAATATAGATGATCAAGACGTGATAGATTCAACAACAGTTGAAACTGGAGTATATAGAGATCCCCTTGCTCAAACCTTTACTGTTGACGATGAAGAAGGAATATTCATCACTAGTATTGATATTTTCTTCCAGTCTGTTGATTTTGAAAATGTAGTTGAAGTTGAATTAAGAGAAACTGAACTTGGATTACCTGTTCCAAAGAGAATTGCTGGATCATTAGTTGTTCTTGATCCTGGAGCTCCCGCTCTTCCTTTAATTAGAACATCTGATGATGGTTCAGAAGCAACAAGAGTAACATTTGATTATCCAGTTTACTTAAATTCTGGAAGAGAATATGCAGTTGTTCTTCTTTCTAATGTACCAAATTATAGAGTTTGGATTTCAAGACTTGGTGAAATAGATATTAGTAGTATTGGTTTTGCTGAAGGTTCTCAAACTCTTGTTTCAACTCAACCAACATTAGGATCTCTCTTCAAGTCACAAACAGGTTCCACTTGGACTCCAAGTCAGTTTGAAGATTTGAAATTTAGATTAAATAGGGCAAATTTCCAAAGTAATGGAACTGTTAATTTCTATAATCCAGATCTTCCATTTTCACAGGAAGTAATGAAAAATAATCCCATTACAATTATCAGAAATGAGGTGAGAGTGGGATTAGGAACTACAGTAGCAGATATTGATTTTACTCCTGGAACAACAGTTACTCAAAAAGATACAGTTGTTTCTGGAAAATTAGTTTCATCTGGTTCTTCAATCTCCCAAACACCTCTTACCATCACTAATCCTGGATTTGGATTTACTCCAGCAGTTGGAGGACAGCAGTATGATAATGTATCTTTAACTTCTGTTACTGGAACAGGTATCAATGCCTCTGCTAACATTACTATTGAAAATGGAGTTGCTATTGCTGCAACTATAAACAGTGGTGGTAAAGGATACTTTGTTGGAGATGTATTAACTCCCACACAGATTGGTGCAAATCCTCTTGGATCTGGATTAAGACTTACTGTATCAGATACAGCAGGTGTTAATGAATTAACTCTTGTTGGTGTTCAGGGTGATTTTAGTACAATAGAAGGTAGAGATCTTCTTTATCAAAAACCAGGAGTTGGAACAACTTCAATTAATGCTGCTCTTGGAGGAGCTGTTGTACCAACAGGTTCAATTATAAATGTTTCTGATGGACAACACATTAAAGTATCTCATTTGAATCATGGAATGCATAGTAATTCAAATATTGTTCAATTGAAAAATATTATAAGTGATCTAGATCCAGTATCTCTTATTAATGCGTATTCAAATACATCTAGTGGTTCTGATGCCATAACAATTGCATCAGTTGGTATATTTACATCATTTGAAAATATTGCTGTTGGTGCTACCAATCCAGGATATGTTAAGATTGGTGATGAAATTATATCTTATACTGGAACAACTGTTACTACCCTTACAGGTGTTGGTAGAGGAGTTGATAATACTGTTACTACATCTCACAGTGCAAGTGCTGCTGTAAGTAAGTATGAATTGGGAGGAGTATCACTTAGAAGAATAAATAAACAGCATAATTTAAATGAAGTTACAGTATCTAATCCTATAACTCTTGATTCTTATCATGTTAAGGTTGGAATGGCTACTGATGGAACTAATAGAACTGGTTCTGGAAGTTTCTCTGCTCTCAAATTTAATGAAACCAAAGAAGTGGGTGGTGAACAATGTAAAGCTACTTATAATGTTCCATTCTCAATAGTAAAACCAGTGATAAATGTTATCACTCCAACTCAAACAAATATAGATGCTTCACTAAGAACAGTTAGCGAAACTAGCATAAGTGGTAATGAATCACCATTTGTTGATCAAGGATTTGAAAATATAACTATTAACAGACAAAATTACTTTAATAGTTTGAGAATGGTTTCTGCAAAAGTAAATGAAAATACTTTCTTAAATTCATTACCAGGAAACAAATCTCTTACAATGAAATTAGATTTGTCCACAACTAATCCAAAATTAAGTCCTATGATTGATTTGGATCAATCATCAATACAATTGATTTCAAATAGAGTCAATTCTGTAGTCACAAATTATGCCACTGATTTAAGAGTTTCATCTTATGAAAATGATCCAACTAACTTTACTTATATAACCAAAAATATTGCTTTGAGTAATTCATCAACAGCTTTGAGAGTTTTACTTAATGCTTATGTTAATACTGAAAGTGATATTAGAGTTTTCTATGCTCTAAATCAACAAGTATCTCTTGATCAAACAGTATTTGTACCCTTCCCTGGTTTTGAAAATATAGATTCTACAAGGGGTGGAGCTGTTATAAATCCTGCTAATAATAATGGAAAATCAAGTATAAAAGTTAATAAAATTGACGCTTATACTCCCGATCCTTCCAGTGCTAACTTTAGAGAATACACATTTACAATTGATAATCAACCATCATTTAATTCTTTTAGAATTAAAATTATTGGAACAAGTACAAATCAAGCATTTGTTCCTCAAATCAGATCTCTTAGAGCAATTGCCTTAGCATAATGTCTTATTTAAAAGTAAAAAATCGTGATGGACTGTACAGAGACACAAATAGTAATGCAATCTTAAATGATAATGTCTCTGATTTTGATAGATATATTGAGAATAGAAAAAAAATGATTAAAAATAATGAAAGAGTGGAAGATCTTGAACAAAGTTTTCAAGACATGAAAAATGATCTAGATGATATTAAAAACCTTCTTAAAAAATTAGCAAATGGCCAATAACACATTTAAATTTAATCCAGATGCTGGTGTGGCGTATGGTGCTAATCTAGTTATCAATAGAGGATCTACTTTTAAATCAACATTTCAAGCAAATAATTTAAGTAGTGCATCTTTTGATTTTAGTGGATATACTATGTTTGGTAGAATTAGTAAATCTATTTCAATTGGAGCATCATTTGGTCCAAATACTACCACACAGTTAACAATTGGTATCACAAGTGCTGCAGATGGTCAATTTAATGTTGGTATTTCATCTTCAATATCACAAAATTTAAAACCAGGAAGATATTTTTATGAAGTTACAGCAGTTAGTTCAGCATCTACATATTTTAAAATGCTTTCAGGTAATATAATTGTTGAAGGAGGTATACTCTAATCTAAATACTAAAAAGTATACGTATAAATGGCACAACCAGATACTAGACAAGGATTGGTGGACTATGCTTTAAGGCAGTTAGGAGCTCCTGTCGTTGAAATTAATATTGCTGATGAGCAAATTGATGATCTATTGGATGATGCCATTCAAACTTTTCATGAAAGACATTATGACGGTGTTATTCAGACTTTTTTAAAATATAAAGTAACTCAAGATGATATTGATAGAGGTAAGGCAAGACCTCAAGCAGCAGATGGAGATAATAATAAAGACATAGCATCCACTACAGCAACCACATCATATCCAAGTAGTGGAACTACTACTGCTACTTGGTATGAAAATTCAAACTATATACCAGTCCCTCCTTCTGTAATAGGAATAAATAAAATATTTCAATATGATGATGCTCAGTCTATAAGTGTCAGTAATATGTTTAGTTTTAAATATCAATTATTTTTAAATGATATGTATTACTTAGGAAGTACTAATATACTTTCATATTCAATGGCTATGAATTATTTGGAGACACTGAATTTTCTTTTAAATACACATAAGCAAGTAAGATTCAATCAAAGACAAGATAGACTTTATCTTGATATTGATTACAATCAAATAAATGTTGGTGATTATATAGTTCTTGATTGTTGGAGAACTCTTGATCCAAATGATTATTCCAGAGTTTACAATGACACATTTTTAAAAAGATATTTCACAGCCATAATGAAAAGACAGTGGGGTCAAAATTTAATTAAATTCTCAGGTGTAAAATTGCCAGGTGGAATTGAATTTAATGGAAGACAACTTTATGATGATGGTCAGAGAGAAGTTGATGAAATAAGAACACAAATGTTGAGCACATATGAAATTCCACCTTTAGATTTAATAGGTTAATCATGGTTTTAAATTCATATTTCCTAAATGGTTCTAAAAGTGAACAGGGTCTAGTTCAAAGCCTTGTTAATGAACAACTAAAAATGTATGGCGTTGAGATTTTCTACATTCCACGTAAATACATAACAAAAACAACTGTAATAAAAGAAGTAATTGAATCTAAATTTGATGATGCTTATCCAATTGAAGCGTATGTTGATAATTATGAAGGATATGGTGGTCAAGGAACTGTTCTTTCTAAATTTGGAATACAAGAACAAGATGATTTAACTCTTATTATATCAAGAGAGAGATTTGAAAATTATATTACTCCTCTTACAAAAAATTTATCTAATATTGAGTTATCAGCAAGACCAAAAGAAGGTGATATAATTTATTTCCCACTAGGTGATAGATTATTTGAAATTAAATATGTTGAACATGAATTGCCATTTTATCAACTTAAGAAAAATTATGTGTACACACTAAGATGTGAACTGTTTAGATATGAAGATGAAGTTATAGACACTGGGGTAGAAACTATTGATGATGAAATATCTCAAATTGGTTATATACAAACTTTAACACTAATTGGATCAGCAATCACTGCAGCAGGTTCTGTTGGAATCTGTACAACTGGTGGTGTTAGTAGTATAACCATAACAAACATGGGTAATGGATATACTCATCAACCAACAATTGGATTCTCTTCAGCACCAAGTGGGGAGGTTACTGCTGTTGGTATTGCTTCTGTTACAAATGATTTTATTAATTGTGATGGAAATTTTGGAGGTAAAATATCTGCAATTCTTCTTACTAATACAGGATGTGGATATACCGTAGCTCCTGCTATTTCAATAAGTGGTGGAGGTGGATCAGGAGCAGCAGCAACCACTGGCATTTCATCTAATCTTGGTATTGTTCAAACAATTACTCTTTCAAATGCTGGATCTGGATATACTTCAAATCCAAATATTGCATTTACAGCACCAACATCTGGAACAACTGCAACAGGTGTTGGACATGTGAATTCTGCTGGAATCATCACATCAGTGTTTATTACCAATCCAGGATTAGGTTATACATCTGCACCTACAATTACATTTGACACGCCACCAGGAGTGACAGCAACTGGAAATTTTGTATTCAATGAAATAATCACTGGTCAAAATTCAGGAACTACTGCAAGAGTTAAGGAATGGGATTCTGTTAATAACACTCTAGAAATATCAATTGTTGATGGAGCATTTGGTATTGGGGAACAGATTATAGGTAATGAATCAGGTGCAACTTATAGTATAAGACTTACTAACACTAATGATGTAGTTGATCCTTTTGCAAGTAATGATATTATTGAAACAAAAGCAGATAATGTTATTGACTTCACTGAAACAAACCCCTTTGGAATGCCTTAGTTAAAATATTGTTAAATAGTAGTATAATAAAAAAATACTATGTTTGAGTATTTCTATAACGAGATTTTTAGATCTGTTATTATTTCTTTTGGATCATTATTCAACAATATTGAAATAAGACATAAAGACTCCTCAGATAGCACTACAAGTGTTATTAAAGTTCCTTTGGCTTATGGTCCTACTCAAAAGTTTTTAGCAAGACTTGAGCAGCAATCAGATTTAAATAAACCAACTCAAATGTCATTGCCAAGAATGTCATTTGAATTTAATGGGATGCAGTATGATCCCTCAAGAAAAACAACTCAAACACAAACATTTGTAGTTAAAGACCCTGCTACAGGAACAGATTTAAAAAAAGGTTATTTACCTGTTCCTTACAATATGTCATTTGAATTAGCAATAATGGCTAAACTTAATGATGATATTCTTCAAATTGCAGAACAGATTTTACCTTACTTTCAACCAGTATATCATCTTCCAATTAATTTTCTAGGTAATTTAAAAGAAAAAAGAGATATTGCTATTCAATTGGATAGTGTAAGCATGGAAGATGATTATGAAGGTAATTTTGATACTAGAAGAGCTATAATTTATACTTTAAGATTTACTGCAAAGACTTATCTGTTTGGACCACAATCAGATGTCACAGATCAAGTAATTAGAAAAACTCAAATTGGTCTTGTTGCTGGTAATAGAGGCACAGGATCATACTCAAGGGATCTAACATATACAGTTGTTCCTAAAGCAACAAAAGATTATGATGGTTCTCAAATCACTCAACTTTCAGAGAATATTGATCTAACAGAAACAATAATCACTGTGGCAGATGGCACAAAGGTTACTAACAATACTAACATTTATGTTGGTGAAGAAAACATGCTTGTAACTAAGATTTCTGGTAACAATTTGACTGTATCTAGAGCACAGATGAACACTTCTGCGCAAGAACATGTTTTAGGAGCAGCAATCTTCAGTATTACTGAAGCAGATAATGTGTTTATTGAAATAGGTGATAATTTTGGTTTTGATGGTGTTGTATCATGAATGATGAAATGATCAACATTACACCAATTGAAAAAGAAAGACCTGCTCATCTTAATAAGAATGATGTAGAAAAAGATTACGAATATACTAGAGGTAATCTTTATTCAATTATTGAAAAGGGGCAGGAAGCAATTAATGGTATTCTTGAACTTGCACAAGAAAGTGAAATGCCAAGAGCATATGAAGTTGCTGGCCAATTAATTAAAAATGTTGCTGATGCAACTGATAAATTAATGTCTCTTCAGCAAAAATTAAAAGATGTTAATGAACAGCAGACAAGTAAAGGTCCAACAACAGTAAACAATGCTTTGTTTGTGGGATCAACTGCTGAATTACAGAAATTGTTAAAGGATAATTCAAATAAATAGATCAGAGGGAGAGAAATCCCAAAGTAAGGATACTAATAGCAATGTCACAAAAAGAAGGTGAAAATTTACCGTCAGTCAATGATTTTTTACAAAATCAAGAAGATTTACCTTCTTTAGATAGTTTTAAGGAAGAAAATCTTCCTTCTATAGAAGAATTTGTTGTACAACCAGAAGAAAATAATTCTGAAACCATAGAAGATGCTAATGGTGAATCATTTTTAGAGGTTATAGATGTAGTAAAAGCACCAGAATGGCAGGAATTAGTACGTCTTGTTAATGATGTAAGAAAAGATATTCCAGAAATACCTGAAATAAAGTATTATGATGATGAATTAGGTGATTTAAGTGAAAAAATTATTGAAATTCAAGATAATTTATCAAGGTTTGATCTTAAAAGTGATAAAATTTATAATTTAGATGCAAAAAATGAAGAATTTGAAGTAAAATTAACTGAAATAGAGTCAAAAATACCTGAAATACCTGAAATTAAACAATATGATGGAGATATTGAATATATTTACAAAAAAATTGATTTAATTAAGGAAGAAATTTCATCTTTACCAGAAGTAAAGTACTATGAAAGTGATCTTGAAGCACTAAAAACAAAAATTCAAGATGTAAAGGAGTCAATTCCCACTTTTCCTGATTGGGTTCAGAAAGTAGAAGAGGTTCCTGACTTTTCTTGGATAGGAAAGACTTTTAGTATCATTGATGATGACTTTAATAAGGTTCAAGGACACCTTGATTTAATTAAAGAGAAGATTGACTTTAGAGTTTCAGAGTTAAATGAGACTATTGAAACAAAAGATTTTGAATTAAAGGTTGATGTAAAGAATATAATTGAAAATCATCAAGAGGTAAAGAATAATATATTTAATGAATTAAAGGAAACTTCAGTAAAAGTTTGGGAGCATCATAGAGAATTTAAAGATGATGATAGAAAATTAAAAAAGGCAATATTAAGTGAACAAAATAAATTAAAACAATCACTTGAAAAAGAGATTAAACGAATAAATCGTGAGAGTGTTAATACTGATGAAACATTACTAAAAGTTTTTACTAAATTAAAAGAAGAGGTAAACAATCTTCCTCAAGTAAAATACTATGAGAAAGACATTGATGATTTAAGAAGTGATTTTAAAAGTGAAGTTAAAAGTGTAAGAGAAGAATTAAAAAATTTAAATTTAGAATTAAATAATTTAAAAGATAGAATAAAAGAAGAACAACAACAATTAGTTGAACAATATCTTCTTAATGAACCTCCAAATGAAAAAGAAACTGCTGGAAATCAAACTGATCCATTAACTCCATTAGATAAAAAATTTGCTACTTTAGATGATTTGTCTGCGCACTACAGACTTTTTATTAATAGAATAACAACTCAACTTTCCACTATGGGTGGTGGTGGAGCAGGATTTATAAGAGATCTAGATGATGTTTCTTTTGATGGAACAGATAATCAACTTCTTATTTACAATTCAACCACATCAAAGTGGGTTGGTATTGCAAGTACTGCATTATCAGGTTCTACAACATTAGATGAAGTCCTTACTGAAGGAAATACTTCAAGCACTGGAATGTCTGTTGGTTTTATAACTGCAACTTCTGCAACATTTAGTGGCAATGTAACTATTGGTGGAACTCTTAGAACAGAAAATAAAATCAGTGTTGATTCCATTGGAATTGTAACTGCTAGAACAGAGATTAATGTTGGATATGATTTTGATGATGGTACTGGAATTGGAGTAACAATACTATCTTCTGGTAATGCTGATTATGCAGGGATTGTCACTGCCTCCACACTAAAAGCATCAACTGCTTTTTATCCTGCAATGTATACAACTACTACTAGGGATAATGCAACTAGTGCTGGAACTTTTCTTGAAGGAGCTATGATATATAATACAACAAGTAAAAAAATTGAATTCTATAATGGTACTTCTTGGCAGTCACTGCCAGGTATGACTCTTGGTCTCACTGTTGCACTGGATGGATGATGAAATCATTTAAAGAATTTATTTTAGAAACACCAACCAATCATGGAAATGGTCCTGGAGAACCAGCAGCATTTTCAAATGATTCAAGTGCTGCTGGACCAGTTGCAGGAAGAACTCCAAGGTTATTTCCTAAAGATGATGACTTATTATCTCAAGCTTTTCAAACAGCAGGAGAATCTGGAGAGAACAGATATAATACTTTCTCTTCAGTTTATCCTGTAATGAAAGTAACTCTTGGAAATAATATGGGTGATGGTCCATCAATTGATGCAATGGTTTCAGCATCAAAAGAATTTGTAAATAAAATGGATGAAGGAAATTATAATAGAGTAAGAAAAAATTTTAAAATGTTTGCTGAGGAATCAAATCCTCGCATCCCCAGAAAAAAAGGTCAACCTGCTAATTCTAAAAAGCATTCTGATTTATACACTGATGAAAATCCCAAAGGAACTATTCATGGTTTGGGATTTAAAGATGTTGCTACTGCTAAAGCATCAGTAACTAAAATAAGAAAATCGTCAAGATCTCATGCTCATAAAATCCAAGCAGCAGTTGCTATGGAACAAAGAGCAAGAGAGATGGGTAAGACTTCAGAAGCAGCTGTTTATAGAAAATTCATCAATATAATGAAAAAGAAGACTAAGAAAAAAGATTAATTGCTAAATATATGAGCAGTATCTATTGTTATTGGTATGAAATCTGTAAAACCTGCAAAGATAGTACTAATAACTTTGGGATCCATTATAGGTATTGCTCATATTGGAGTTTTAGGGCATCTTATTCAACATGAATCAAAGCAATCTGTTTATGAATCTCCTGTAATTAATATCCCACGTGGTCCTTACTCTTCATACAAAGTTGAAGCAGGTAAAGATGGGTATAGTATAGAATATAGAGCAAATGACCCTGCTATTCTTGAATCACAAAGATCACTGTCTTTAGATAAAACTAAGAAAGGATTTTTTGGAGGTGGTGATGAAAGAAGACGTGAGTGGCGTAAAGACCAATTCACTATGGACGGTACTAGAAATTTAGGAGGTGTTGCAGGAGACGGCGAGGGAAAGTTGACTGCCCGAGAAGAAGAGTGTTTAGTGGCGGACGCTGGCGCACGATCACAAGGTGCAATGGCAGGTAGTGCTATAGCAGCTGGAGTAGCAGTACCAGCAGTTATGAATATACCTTATATTGGATGGTTGGCAGCAGGGTGGGCAACTTTATTGGGTCAAAATATTGGATCTGCAGCAGGATCTACAGTTGGATCACTAATAAATGATTGCTAAATAACTATTAAGACTCTCTCCTTGGCAATGTCAGATATTCAAAAAGAAGATCTAAGAAAATGGTTTGGTTCAGGACCTGAAGGTGGTAAAGGAGGTGGTGGATGGGATCGTTATAATACAAAAGGTGAAAGAATTGGTAAATGTGCTAGAGGTGAGGGTGAAGGAAAACCTAAATGTCTTTCTAATGAAAAAGCATCAAAAATGTCTAAAGCAGAAAGAGCTTCTGCTGTAAAAAGAAAAAGAAGACAAGATCCAGTTGCAGACAGACCAGGTAAAGGAGGAAAACCAATCATGACTTCAAATAAAATCAAAGAAGAGATTGTTGATGAAGCAGTATATGGTGGAACTCCTGCTAAGAAGGAAGCACCAAAAGACAATCGTATGGTTGTCACAAATGCTGACAAGAAAGCAAATACTCTTGCATATCAAAAGATGAAGGCAGGTGACAAGCGTTACAAGTCTGCTGATCACATGGATGAGGGTAAGGGTGATCCTTGCTGGGACTCCCATAAACAAGTTGGGATGAAGAAGAAAGGTGGTAAGATGGTTCCTAATTGTGTTCCTAAGAATGCAAAGGAAGAACATACTCCTATGGTAAAAGCAATTCTTGAAAAAATTGAATGTGAAAATGAGTGGATTCTTGTAGAAAAGAATGTTCCTACTAAACCTGCATTGTGGTCTAAGTTTAAATCACAAGCAAAGGCAAAATTTGATGTATATCCATCAGCATATGCTAATGGTTGGGCTGCTAAGAAGTATAAAGCAGCAGGTGGTAGTTGGAAGACAGCAACTAAAGAAGAAGTAGAATATTTGGATGAAAAGAAAAAATGTGTTCACAATCATAAAGATGAGGAGTGCCCTATTCATGGTATGAAGGAATGCCCATCTGAGAAAATTGATGAATCTGTAAGGATTCCTGCTCAAACTGGAAATGTTTATAGTGTTGTTTTCTCATGGAGAGCAAAAACTTATATGATAAAATTATTCTTCCCTGAAATTAGAAAACCAAAGAGAGATGAAGTTCAGGATGCCATTCAAAAAATCTATCCTGGTTCTACTATAAGAAATTATAATTTATCTCCTTTTCAACCAGGTGAGCAGTTTGTAAATGCTGGAGTATATGAAGAAGTTGAAAATGTTGATGTAGATTCTGAAGTAGAAGAAGGTTATAAAGTGCTTCCTAAAGAAAAGATGGCACGTCAGTCTAATAAAGCATATGGTAAAGAGCAGAGAGCTGTCTCTGTTGGTGATGAAAAAGAAACTAATAAGCAGATGCAACGCAGAATTGCTATGCAGAATCCTGCTGGTCGCAAGGCACAACTTACAAATAAAAAAAAAGTTGAAGTTGATGAGGCAGCAGCATGGACAAAAAAGTCTGGAAAAAACCCTGAAGGGGGTTTGAATGAAAAAGGTAGAAAATCATATGAACGTGATAATCCAGGAAGTGATTTAAAATCACCATCCAAAAAAGTTGGAAATAAAAGAAGATCTTCATTCTGTGCAAGAATGAAAGGCATGAAGAAAAAACTAACTTCTGCTAAAACTGCTAATGATCCAGATAGCAGAATCAATAAATCATTAAGAGCTTGGAATTGCTGAATAAAATATGCCTGATAATGTATATCTTGGAAATCCAAATTTAAAAAAAGCAAATACACCTATTGAATTTACTCAAGAAAATATTGAGGAATTTATTAGGTGTAAGGAAGATCCTGTTTACTTTGCTGCAAATTATGTAAAAATTGTTTCTCTAGATGAGGGACTAACTCAATTTAATCCATATCATTTTCAAGAAAAGTTAATTAATAACTTCCATGAGAATAGGTTTAACATCTGTAAGATGCCAAGGCAAACTGGCAAAAGTACTACAGTTATTTCTTATCTTCTTCATTATGCGGTTTTCAATGACTCTGTTAATATTGGCATCCTTGCTAACAAAGCAGCAACTGCTAGAGAACTTTTAGGCAGATTACAAACTGCGTATGAAAACTTACCAAAATGGATGCAGCAAGGTATTGTTTCATGGAATAAAGGATCTTTAGAGTTAGAAAATGGTAGTAAAATATTAGCAGCTTCTACATCTGCAAGTGCTGTCAGAGGCATGTCATTTAATATTCTCTTCCTGGATGAATTTGCGTTTGTCCCCAATCATATTGCAGATTCCTTTTTTGCATCTGTTTATCCTACTATTACTTCTGGTAAAAGCACAAAAGTCATCATAGTTTCTACCCCTCATGGTATGAACCACTTCTATAGAATGTGGCATGATGCTGAAAAAGGAAGAAATGAATATATTCCAACTGATGTTCATTGGAGTGAAGTTCCTGGTAGAGATGAAAAATGGAAACAACAAACAATAGCAAATACATCAGAATCTCAATTTAAAATTGAGTTTGAGTGTGAGTTCTTAGGTTCTGTTGATACTCTTGTTGCTCCAAGTAAATTAAAATCATTAGTTTATGAAAATCCTTTAAAATCTAATGCAGGAATAGACATCTATGCTCCTCCTGATGAAAAAAATGATTATGTAATTACTGTTGATGTAGCAAGAGGTGTAGGAGAAGATTACTCTGCATTTGTTATTTTTGATATTACTGAGTTTCCACACAAAATTGTGGCAAAATATAGAAAAAATGACATAAAACCAATGCTGTTTCCAAATGTTATTTGGGAAATGGCAAAATTATATAATGAGGCATTCATTTTATGTGAAGTAAATGATATTGGTGATCAAGTGGCTAGTATTATTCAATATGATCTTGAATATCAAAATTTATTAATGTGTTCAATGAGAGGTAGAGCAGGTCAAATTGTTGGTCAGGGATTTTCAGGCAAAAAAACACAACTTGGTGTTAAAATGTCTAAGACTGTTAAAAAAGTTGGATCACTCAATTTAAAAACAATGATTGAGGAAAATAAATTAATTTTTAATGATTATGAGATTATTTCTGAGCTAACTACATTCATTTCAAAACACAATTCATTTCAAGCAGAAGAAGGATGTAATGACGACTTGGCAATGTGTTTGGTAATTTATGCTTGGTTAGTAGCACAGGATTATTTTAAGGAACTGACAGATCAAGATGTTAGAAAAAGATTATATGAAGAACAAAAAAATCAAATTGAACAAGACATGGCACCATTTGGATTTTTAAATGATGGATTAGATGATGAAATTTTTGTAGATTCTGAGGGTGACACTTGGTTTAAAGCAGATGAATATGGGGATAGATCTTACATGTGGGATTATAGATAAATGAAACCAATTGAGGAACTGTCCACTCTATCACTACTACGTCTCAATCTGCCTTATAATAGGTTCATACGAAATCAAACCGAGTGACTTCTCTCTCACAGCAACAGAAAGTAAAGTTCTTTGCCGAAGGGCATGAACTTCCTGATTGTGTAAATGATGGTTGCTGTAATAAAGTGACTGTCCGTGAATGGAAGTATTGGTCCTTCAAATCCGAGTGCTCTCGTTGCACTAATGCTCGTAAAAAAGGAAAAACTATTCCTGGTGTAAATATTCACAAGAAGGACTACTGTGAGAATCATGATGAGCAACTTGGATTCAAGTGTCCTGTTCCTCGTGATGGTTGGATTGGTTTCCAAAACTCTCTTGACCTTGACCATCTTGATGGAAACCACTATAATAATGTGCCAGGTAATGTGAAGACTTTCTGCAAACTTTGTCATGGTAAAAAGTCACTTGAAAATGGTGACTGTAATTCAAATAAATCTTCTGCTCGCAATATTGGATGAATAAAATCTTACTTGGGGACTCTCAAGAAGTCTTAAAAACTATTGGTGATGACATTGTGCATCTTACTTGCACTTCTCCTCCATATTATAATGCGAGGTCTTATTCTATTTGGCCCACTTATGAGGAGTATTTGCAGTTTCTTACTAATGTATTTGAACAAGTTCTGCGGGTTACTAAACCTGGAAGAATGTGTGCCGTCAATCTATCTCCTGTGATTCAGGCAAGAGAAAGTAGAGCACATGAGAGTAAGAGACTTGCTATTCCATTTCATTTCTTTTCCTTAATGGAGAAGATGGGATGGAAATATATTGATGATATTGTCTGGGTAAAACCAGAAGGTGCTGCTATCAATCGTAATGGTGGTTTCTATCAGCATCGTAAACCAGTTGCATACAAACCTAATATTGTAAGTGAGACTATTTTTATCTTTCAGAAAACAGCAGACTTCTTGATTGATAAAGTTGTTAGATCATATGAAGATGATATATTGGAACAGTCTTTAGTCAAAGAAGATTATGAAAGATCTAATGTTTGGAAGATTAATCCAGAGACTGCATCCAAACATCTTGCACCATATCCAAAGGAGTTGAGTGATAAGATTGTAAAATA
>Ga0209535_1000065_pt1 | contig 60950 bp, 94 predicted proteins | sample LinPmetageLP28_FD_184041 | JGI IMG/M metagenome (GOLD analysis project Ga0209535, IMG submission 184041) | Marine viral communities from the Pacific Ocean - LP-28 (SPAdes) (version 2) | ecosystem: Environmental > Aquatic > Marine > Oceanic | place: Pacific Ocean | collected 2009-08-22 | reverse complement strand
CCCAATGTGGATCAAAACTTGTTTGGTTCTTTTGCTTCACCAGATGACGACACAACAATTCAAGCAAACAGTGATTCAACAACATTGAATTTTGTAAGTGGCGGTGGTGTATCATTTGGAATGAATAATACAAGCAAATCTGTAACAGTAACAAACACTTCACCAAATGTAGATCAAAATATTTTCAACACTGTTAGAGTTTCAGGACAAACAGATGTAACCACTGCTTCAGTAAATGGTGTATTAACTTTTGTGGCAGGCACAAACACAACATTAACAACAGACAATACAGGAAAATCTGTAACAATAAATTCTTCAGGTTCAACACAAAATTTATTCTCAACTATCGGTGCTGACACAGGCAGTACAACAGCAAACTCGGCAACTGACACATTAACTGTGACAGGTGGAACTGGAATAACAACAGCAATTACAGGTGATACTCTAACAGTTACAAACTCATCACCAAATGCTGATCAAAATTTATTTTCTAGTGTTGCAGTTGCAGGACAATCACCAATTACAGCAACAGGAACAACAGATTCATTAACTCTTGTTGCAGGCACAAATGTTACAATCACTACTGACACAGGTACAGATTCAATTACAATTAATGCATCAGGTGGCGGTGGTGGAGGAACTCCAGGCGGAGCAGACACTCAAGTACAATTCAACAACAGTGGAGCATTTGGTGGAGATTCAGCATTTACATATAACAGTGGTACAGACACTTTATCAGTTACAAACATTGAGGCAAGTAGTATTGCACCTCCAAGCAGTTTAGTTGGAACTTATTCAATCACTTCACCTACCACAATCACTTTAGATGCGGCAAGTGGTGCAGGAGAAGTAAAATCAGATGTGCCATTTAGATTACTATCTAAAACAGTATCACAATTAAACACTTTCGTAGCGTCTGCTGGAAGCATGGTGTATTGTACTGACGAAACAGGCGGTGCTATACCGGCATTCTACGATGGATCAAATTGGAGAAGAGTCAGTGATAGATCCATTGTCTCGTAATGATTAATGATAGCAACAGATTTAAATCAGTTAAGAGAATACATAGTCACAGTTAAAAAAGATATAGACTGGCGCACAGTTCACAATGAATTAATTGTTGATACTTCTGCAAACGATTCTGTAGATTCAAATATAATACCAGATAGAAATTGTGAAGTTGCTCAAGAACGTGCAAACAATCCTAGAAATACACATTACACTCTATCAGAATCTGAAGCAATTAATTTGAGAAAAGATTCAAGAATATTGGCTGTTCAAGCACTTGATCTTATTCCTGAACCAAAACCTCGTGCATTGCAAAATGGAAATTTTAACCGCACATCATCTTCAGCAGGCAGTCAAGACAATTGGGGATTGTTAAGACACATCAATCAAACGAATACATTTAATAACAGCACAGCAGATCCAGGTGGCACATATGATTATGTGTTGGACGGTACAGGTGTTGACCAAGTGATTGTTGATACTGGCATACAGGTTGGTCATCCAGAATGGGAAGATGCAAATGGTGTGTCTAGATTGAAACAAGTAAACTGGCCCACAATAAGTGGTGAAGTTTTTACACAACCAGCAAACTTTTACACAGACACAAATGGACACGGTACTCACTGCATAGGAACTATGGCAGGTAAAACATTTGGTTGGTGCAAAAATTCAGACATATACAATATAACTTTGTATGCAAACAGTGGAAACAATATTTCTTGGGCAAATACAATTGATGCATTAATAGGTTGGCACAACAAAAAGAATGATGTCAATGATGCGGCTTACACAGGTAAACCTACTGTGGTTAATATGAGTTTTGGATACGTTTGGTATATTGATACAAGCAGTACTCCTAATGAAATCACATTTTCTTTAGGTGGAACAGGATATCCTATTACTGGCGGTAGATACAGAGGAGTTGCACACACAGACACAACATATGCCCTATTACAAGATCGTGGCTTGATAGGAGAATTTCAAGGTGGCGGTATATATGGTTATCCAAGAAAATTTGCTTCACAAGATGCTGATGTAGAAACATTGGTCAACAACGGAATTCATGTGTGTTGTGCCGCAGGAAATGATTCAATGAAAATGGATATTCCAGGCGGTGTTGATTATGACAATTATCTTTCTATTACAGTTGGTGCTTCAACATATTACGTATATTATCATAGAGGTGGTACACCATCATTGGTTGAAGGAGGAGACACCTTGAGTAGTCCTAATGCAACTCAAGATAATCCTGCAGGAGATTTAAATGAAGGATTTATGGTAGGTGCATTGGAAAACAGTGATGTTTTTGGTGAAATAGGATACAGAGATAAGAAAACAACATTCAGTCAATCAGGACCTGGTGTAAACATTTACACAGCAGGAAGATATATTATAAGTGCTCAACCTAACAATCAAGGTTCATCATACTTTGCAGACTCCAATTACAAACAAGCAAAATATTCAGGAACATCAATGGCGGCTCCACAAATGTGTGGCATGATTGGATGTTTGTTACAAGCACAACCTGGTTGGACACCAGGACAGGTTAAAACCTATTTTGAATCAAATGCTGTTGATAATCTTAATGATTCAGGCAACACAGATGACTACACACAAAATACAACTATACATGGTGGTCCAAACAGAGTGGCATACTTTCCGATGCATGGACAAAAGCCTTTTAATTTAGGATAAATATTAGTATGGCAATTAGCACAATCAACATAGGAACACTAGCAAACGACGGTACAGGTGATGATCTGAGAGAAGCCTTTGTTAAGGTTAACAACAACTTCACTGAACTAGACGCTCGTCAGGCAGAAAACACAACAGCATCTAATAAATTAGCAGATGATGGTACAACAAAAGGTGTGTTTGCCGCAAAAACTAATGATAATTTAAGTTTTAAAAATTTAAAAGCAGGACCTAATGTTTCATTGAGTGCTGATAACAATCAAATTACAATTACATCATCAGGTATTGTGAGCATATTGTTCACAACTGATGTAGGTTCTTTAACACCAATTGGTTCTCAAGGTCAGGTTACCGTTCAAGGTACAGGTGGAACAACCACTGCAGGTAGTGGATCAAACATTACAATAAATTCAGCACTAGCAAACGAAACTTCACCCACACTATCAGCAACTTTAAATGCTGGTGGAAACAATTTTACAAACGTTGGCACAATAACAGGAAACAATTTTAACGGTTTAGTTAAAGGTGTAGACATCGATGACTTAGACAGTCTTGTTGGATTTGATTTTGGCGGTGTACAAAGTCCTGTAAACAACTTGTTACAATGGCTTGAATCTTTCAATCCAGTGAATATGGGCACGATAGCGTCGCCTACAGCAACTGGCATTGACTTTGGAACTATCTAAGCATTTTACAACTCGATAAATACATATATCATGCATGATTTATGGACAGTTCAAACCGGTTATAATTTAGGTACATACCAAGAAAGAGTACCAGCAACAATCACATTACCTATTTCAGGTGCTGATTCAATTGTAACAATAGCAGGCACAATACCTCCTGGATTGAGATTAGAAGGTCAAACACTGATAGGAACACCATTTCAAGTCAGTAGATCAACGCAATTTGAATTTTGTTTAAGAGCCAAACACGATACAAGAATACAAGATAGAACTTTCACAGTTAATATTGAAGGTGCTGATGCACCAACATGGATTACACCAACAGGTACACTTCCAATTGGAGCAGACAGCCAACTGTTTATCTTAGACAGTTCATATGTAGACTTTCAACTAGAGGCTCAAGATGCTGATTTAAGTGCCAACACAGTTTTAGAATATTATATTCCAGAAGGTGGTGGAGAATTACCACCAGGATTAACATTAAGTCAGTCAGGTAAAATTTCTGGGTTAGTGGATCCTATCAAAGCACTTGATATTTTATCCAGCACGGGCTATTATGATTCCAACGATTATGCATCAGCACCTTTTGACTTTGGATTACAAGGATCAATTGCCAATAAAAGTTTTTATTTTGATGTGCAAGAGTTTTCAGACTTGTACAATCAGCAAGTAAGTAATAGGAATCAAAGAAAATTAAATCGTTTTTATAATTTTACAGTTAATGTAACTGACGGTGATTCAACTATAAGTAGAATATTCAAAATATTTGTAGTAGGTGACGATTTTTTAAGAGCAGACAATACGATTATGCAGATAGGAACAGGCATATTCACATCAGATGGAACATTTTTAAGAACTCCGCAATGGTTAACACCATCGGACTTAGGTTTTAAAAGAGCCAATAACTATGTTACAATATTTTTAGAACTGTATGATCCAAACACAGTGCCTGGAACTATCAGTTATATTTTAGAAAGCACAAACAGTGACAATTCTACTTCTACTATACCACCAGGTATGACTTTGGATCCCATCACAGGAGAAATAGCAGGTAGAGTTCCTTACCAACCTGCTGTAACCAAAGAATATAAATTTACAGTAAGTGCAGTTAGAGCCGGAACAGGCAGTGATTTAGTCACAGTGGTTATTACTCCATACGAAGACCAACAACAAGGTGGAGATAAATTAAAAATACAAAAATTACCAGTAGGTCTAGCAGATGGATTGGATGATTTAGAAAGTTTAGTTGGTAAAAAGATAACAATCAACAAAGAAGAATACACAATCTTAGGAGTAGATGGAGCAGATCAAGATTATGAAGTGCTTACATTGAATAGAAATCTTACAGCAACTGATTTAAAAGTTTATACTGGCACAGTGTACAATCCTAATGATTATAAAAACGGAATTCAAACAACAATAGCAAGAGCGAGCAATGAAATATTTGTTTACAATAGAATATCTAAAGACAACTACAAAGGTAGAACATTAAGAATTGGTTCTAATGAATATATTATTTCAGACATACAATCTTTACTAGCAGAAGGTGAACCTGCATTACAAGGAATTGCTAATGCCACAGCAATGGAAAAATTAGTTTTAAATATTCCTTTAGTGGACAGTTTTGTTAATGAACAAAATATTAGTATAGCGGCATTTCAAAATGTGCCATACAGCAAAAACTTTTTATTAAACAGCACAGACACTCAACCCACAGCAACAAAAACATTTACTGTTAAGGTGTTGGGCGAAGTGGACAGTACACTGACGTGGAACACTGCATCAGCATTGGGAACGTTAAAAGCAAACCTAACAAGCCATTTGAAGTTAGAAGCAACTAGCACAGTCGCAGATGCTAAAATGAAATACTTATTAATGAGTGGTTCTTTGCCTCCAGGATTAAGTCTATCGTTGGATGGAGAAATTGTAGGAAATGTTAGACTGTATAATGAAAATTCTTTACCAGGTATAACATCATTTGATAACAATTTGTTAATACTTGATGGTGGAACAACCACTGTGGACGAAAGTTATTCATTTACAGTAAGAGCTCAAGATAGATTTGGGTTTAGTTCTGTTGAACGTACATTTAATTTAATAATTAACACAAATGTTACAAAAACATTTACAGATTTATATGCTCAACCATTATTAAAATCATCACAACGAAGTTATTTCAAAGATTTTATCAGTAATACAAACATATTTGAAATAGACAAAATTTATAGACCCAATGATCCAGATTTTGGGTTACAAAAAAATATGCGTATGCTGGTTTATTCAGGAATAGAAAAGAAAGTTGTTGGTAATTATGTGACAGCAGTGTCAAAAAATCATAAACGTTCTAGATTTAACTTTGGAGATATAAAAACAGCAGTGGCAAAGTATCCTGGAACTAACAATATTGCCTACGAATTAGTGTATGCTGATGTCATAGACGTTAGAGATTCAAAAAGTTTAAGCACAAGAACATCATTTAAAATAAATCCACAAACTACATTCAAAGTTAACCAAACTCAGTTGGAAGTTACAGATGATTCAACGAAATTAAATGTTGGAGGTTCTGCTTACACTATTTTTGCTCAAGCAAATTCAAGTTTATCTATTTCAGGTGTAGGAACTAGTTTAGAAATATTTGCAAGAACAGGTAGATTGCTAGTTGATGTACCTAATGGAGAATTATTAATAGATATGCAGTCAGGTCCTGATTTAGTAGTAGGAACTGTGGAGCAAATTACTGGAGATCCATTTAGATTTAGACCAAAAAATTCTGTAATCAAAGTGGACAGTGATTTATTGACAGCAAGTATGAGTAATGACGAGATAAGATACATCAGTAATATTTCTAATATGAGAGACAATATCAAATCGTTAGGCACAACTGAAGGAGGATTATTACCTCTTTGGATGCGTACAGCACAGACTGGTAATCAAGCATTAGGATATACCACAGCAGTACCATTGTGTTATTGTAAAGAAGGAACTAGTCAAAATATCGCTCTAGCAGTGAAAAACAGCGGATTTGATATTAAAAATATTAATTTTGAAATTGATAGATACATCGTGGCAGGAACAGAGGGCAATAGTGCTGATCAATACATACTCTTTCCTAACTATCAATATAATGTATAAGATAAATAACAGTAGGAAACAACTATTATGAGTAATATAGATTCAACAAGTATAGACGCAACATATCCTGTAGCAGGGCAAGATAACAACAGCCAAGGATTTAGAGATAACTTCAACACAATCAAAAGCAATTTTGCCACAGCAAAAACAGAAATCACTAGTTTAGAAACTAACACAGCAAAACTTAACGCAACCAACAACTTTGCAGGCAATGAAGTTAGTGGTGCTTTATTCAAAGGTAATTTTACAAAAAGTCATAGTGCTGGCACAGTTAGTACTGATCAAAACATCAGTTTGTCTAATGGTAATTTTCAAACAATCACTGTGGGAGCAAATGTTACATTAACATTGGCTGACTGGAGTTCACAAGCAAATGCATTAGAAAGCATTGTGGTACAGATTATAAAATCAGGTGGAGACAGAACTGTTACTTGGGCATCAAACGGTGGAACAATTAAAACAGCATCTGGATTTCCTACTCCATTTGTAGTTGACAGCACAACGAATCCTTTGGTAGTAGAATTTTATACTTACGACAACGGAGTGACTGTGTTCGCCAGATATATTGGTCAATTCAGTTAATATTTTATGTTCCATCCATTGGACAAAGACTACAAAGACATTCCAACTCAAGAATTAGAAAACAAACTCACGGAGTTGCGTACCAAATATTTGAGAGCAACCAATCCACAAGTACGCAATCAAATCAATATGTTCATCGCAGGTTACACAGAAGAATTGAAAATGCGTTGGTACCAAGAGCAAAAAGAAATAGACAAAAATTCTGGTAAAGATATAGATGATTTAATCAAAGTAGATTAATCATTGACTTTTTGAGTTAAATCACATATAATACACTTATGAAAATTGACACTTTAGGTTTGCCGAAGTACGGTGTAGAAGATTGTATGGATCTTATATACAAAGGCAAGTTGGATACACTGTTCAAAGTGTATGTGGAAAAAAATTCAGAAACTGAACAATTTAATCTGTCTATCAAAGAAACAGGTGACGGACAAATGCTGAAGTTTTATGAGCCATTAGACATAAGTTTGAAAGATTTTGACAATCTTTTACAATCAGAATGGTTTATGCCAAACAGTTACAAGCAGTTTGATATTGAAAAATTTTTGATAGCACAGTGTCCAGACAAACCAGAAGCAAAAACAAGAGTTATTGAAGAATTAAACAAGTTCAAAGAATTAGGACATCTAAATTTATTGAAGTTTTTACATTTTTTGGTAACATTTATGAAAGAAAACAAGATTGTGTGGGGTGTAGGCAGAGGCAGTTCGGTAGCAAGTTACGTATTGTATCTTTTGGGCATACACAAAATTGATTCGATCCAGTATCGACTAGACTGGAAGGAATTCATCAGATAAATACACATATAATAGGAGAATAGAAAATGGCAGTAAAACAAACAGGCAAAAAAGTTTATAAGACCATGCAGGGTAAAACCGTGGACATGGATCTTTTGAGAAAAAGAAATGAATTAACTCCAGCAGTTGGCAATGCCAAAGTAAATGCTAGAGGTGACGAATTAGGAGCAGGTGGCAAAATCATCAAAAAAAGAGAAGATGTTTTAGCAGATTATTACAGAGATCACCCTGAGACCGTTTCTCATAAAGAACAAACTGCAGAGCCTGTAGAACAATCAGTTGTAGAAGAACCTGTTGCAGAAGCACCAGTAGAAGAAACTTCAAAAGACGATTGGGTTGAAGATGCAGACGGAAATTTTGTTAAAAAAGAACAAAAATAATGTCATCATCAAAAATCTACAAAGGAACACTCACTCCAATACATAACAGAGTTATAGTTACTGATATGGAATTCGGCGAGCAAAAAACTGCTGGCGGAATTATCATTGCATCAGATGACGGACAAGCAAGAGGCATTCATCCACGTTGGGGGAAAGTTTTTGCTATTGGTCATGAGAACGATGACGAATACGAAATAGGTGATTGGATTTTGGTTGAACATGGCAGATGGAGTAGAGGCGTTACCATGGAAGATGAAAATGGTATCAAAACTGTTGTTCGTGTTGTAGAAGCAGAATCTATTCTAGGAACTTCCAAAGAAAAACCAGCAGATGTATTGTCCAGAAGAGTGGACAATGATGCATCATATTTGACTGAATAAAACTTGACAAATCGCAGTATATCACATATACTGTACGAATGAAACTTCCAGTAATACAATCTAAAGGATTAAACACAACCGGAGTAACTGGTATTGTGTTAATGACACTACATTTAACAAACACCATCACAGGTTGGGGGTGGCCCGTTCTGTATATCATTTTAATAATAAGTGGTATGGGACAAGAATATATGAGGAGAGACTAGTGAAAGACCTATGGGTAGAAAAATATAGACCTAAAACATTAAGTGAATATGTTTTTAGAGACGATCATCAACGCAAACAAGTAGAGCAATGGGTAAAAGAAAAAACTATTCCTCATTTACTATTCAGTGGTAATGCAGGTATAGGTAAAACTACATTGGCAAAAGTATTATTCAATGAACTTGAAGTAAATGACTTAGATGTATTAGAAATAAATGCAAGTAGAACAAACAGTGTAGATGATATAAGAAATACAATCATTAACTTTGTACAAATGATTCCGTTTGGTGACTTTAAAATTGTACTACTAGATGAAGCAGATTATCTATCACCTAATGCACAGGCGGCATTGCGTGGTGTGATGGAAGAATATCATACAACAAGTAGATTTATTTTAACTTGTAACTATCCAAACAGAATTATTCCTGCACTGCACAGCAGATGTCAAGGTTTTCATATAGAACGTATTGACCAAACAGAATTTACCACAAGAGTTGCTAAAATTTTAATGGACGAAGGAGTAACTCCGGACTTAGATATATTGGACACATATGTAAAAGCAACATATCCTGATTTAAGAAAATGTATTAACACTGTGCAAATGAATTCGCAAGAAGGCATATTGATTGCTCCTGCCAATGCAGACAAAGGCGAAGCAGATTATAAATTAGAAATGACTGAATTGTTCAAAGCAGGCAAGATCACTGAAGCAAGAAAACTAGTGTGTAGTCAAGCACGTCCAGATGAGATTGAAGACATTTATAAATGGTTGTATGATAACATTACATTGTTTGGTGACGAAGCACGTCAAGAAAAAGCAATATTGGTTATCAAACAAGGATTAGTAGATCACACATTAGTTGCTGATCCAGAAATAAATCTTGCGGCTACAATGATTAAACTACAAAATATTTAAAATGCGTAATTGGTTCAAAGTTTGGTTATATGCTCTCGGCAGTTTTTCAGATAAGAAAACTAAACCTTACGACAAACAAGTTGCTCTAGTAAGAACTTTTTGGGTAGTGCTACACATATTAACTTGCACTATGATAATTGTAGGCAATGGTAGAATATTAGGTTGGTGGTAAAATGAAAATTAGATATTACAGAAATATTGATGGTTGGAGATGGTTAGGTTTTATACTAGCAATGGTGAGTGCTTTTTTGTTAAGCAGTGGTCAATCAGAAATACAATGGATAGGTTGGGCTGTTGCTTGTTTCAGTTGCAGTATATGGATAAGAATGGGAATAAAAGATAAAGACACACCAAGAGCATTAATGGAGTTAATGTATTTGCTTTTAGCAATAAGAGGTGTGTGGAACTGGTTGTCATAATGACTTATGTGGTTAATGATAAATGCATCATGTGTAAACACACTACCTGTGTGTCCGTTTGCCCTGTAGATTGCTTCTATGAGGGCGACAATATGCTGGTTATTAAACCCGACGAGTGTATTGATTGTGGTGTGTGTGAACCAGAATGTCCTGAAGATGCCATCAAAGCAGACACAGATCCTGAGGGAGAAGGTTGGGTAGAGTTTAATAGACAATGGGCAGAAGCATGGCAAGTATTAGACACACAAAAAGAACCAATGCCAGGCTACGAAAAGCATTCAGGCGAAGCAGACAAATTAAAGAAATATTTTAAAGACAAATGATCGTAGAACTAGTAGACAAAATGGGTACAGACTTATCTGTGGTGAATGCCGCAAGAGTAAGTTACAGTAAAAACAAAGAAACATTTGAAGCATCAGATGAAAAATTAATCAAGTATCTCGCTGAACACAATCACTGGTCTCCTTTTGCTCATGCATCATTACAATTTAGAATCAAAGCACCAATATTTGTAGCAAGACAACTTGTGAAACATCAAGTTGGTTTAGTATGGAATGAAGTATCAAGACGATACGTTGACTTTCCGCCTGAATTATACAGCACAAAAACATGGAGAGGTAGACCACAAAATTCTAAACAAGGCAGTGCTGGCGAAATTGATTTAGATCCCACAATGAAACATATGATGGAAACAACAATGGAAAGTTGTCTAATTTTATACAATGCATTGATACAAAAAGGTGTAGCACCAGAACAAGCACGTATGGTTTTACCACAAAATATGATGACCGAATGGTATTGGTCAGGCACACTATATGCCTTTGCTAGAGTTTGCAATCTACGTTGTGCTAAAGATACTCAAGAAGAAACACGTGATGTAGCAGATAGAATACATAATATTTGTAAAGAGGAGTTTCCAGCAAGTTGGAAGTATTTAAAAAATGAGTAGATGTAGTCACATATTAATTGCACACGAAGACGCAACAAGAAGTCAACGAAATGTATCAAGAGAAGAAGCATTATTTTTAATTGCTGATATTCAAAAAAAGATGTTGGACAACGAATTAACATTCGAACAAGCCGCAAAAATGTACAGCGATTGTCCAAGCGGAAAAGCCAATGGTGGTGATCTAGGAATAATAAAACGTGAACAGATGGATAAAGATTTTATGATTTACCTAGACGGATTACAGCCTGGTGACACCAGCGGTATTTGTTGTACAGCATTTGGTTTCCACATTATTCGTAGAAATCAAGATGTAACTATAAATCAGTCTCCGTAAATACTTAATACTTCTTTGACTGCTTCGTGCCGTTGAACATCACTTTTAACAAAATTAACCAAATCAATTAAATTACTTGATTGATGATTAAGTCTTTCAATGAAGTCAGACAATCCATTGTCATTGGGTCTATCTGTCTGAGCGAGATCTCCAGTTACTGCTAATTTGCTTCGACTGCCTATTCTCGTTAACAACATCTTCATTTGATTTGCAGAGGCGTTTTGCATTTCATCTGCCACTATGTAACAATTATGAAAAGTTCTACCACGCATAAAAGCCAATGGAGATATTTCAATTACACCTTCGAACAGCATATTTTGTATGTCTGCTGTGGTAAAGTATAATTTAAACACATCGAATATAGGTATGGTCCATGGAGCCATCTTTTCCTCTAAATTACCTGGAAGGAAACCTATGTCTTCATCAACACTTACTACTGGACGTGTTACTACTATCTTATTGACTTGTTTTTCTTTGAACATTTTGATAGCCACCTGAACAGCAATCAACGTCTTTCCAGTACCTGCTGGTCCTACACCAAAGACAATGTCTTTGCTTGGACTTAACAGTTTAAGAAGATAAGATTCCTGATTAACGTTTCTAGGAACGATCTTAACATCTTGTGGTTTTTCTGGAAGGTATTGTTTGATTGGCAGGACGTTTGCCCTGTTCTGGCGCTTTCTGGACGTTTTTTTACCCATTAGCACTCCTTTGTTTATTAAGCAAAATATTTGTTTGCATACTATTATTTACGGTATATCATAGGAGACATAAATGCTCACATAAGTTTGACCTTATGATAAATACATAAAAAAGGTATCATTCAATGCAAGACATAAAAGACGTTATAAAAACCATAGAAAATGTGTACGATAACGACACAGCATTCACTATTCTTAAAGATTTTGAACGTGTGCTAGATGAATTAAATCTATACGTTTATGACAATTGGCAAGATGGTGAATTAGCAGAAGGACCTCAAATTTTAAGACATTTTGTAACTTGCACGTTCATGTGGCCTAGAGACAAAATGCCAGATCCAGATGGTGGCAAAAGACTTACAGATTATGGTTGCAAAGTTTTTTATAAAAAAGACGTATATGTGTATCCAAGACAAGTGCTACAATCAAATGATTTTAGACCAGGCACTAAAAAAGGTAAACTAGATCAAATGCCAATATGGTTGGTAACTATCAGAATGCCTAAAGATTTAATCAGAACAATATACAGCGGATACGAAGTAGAACAGGAATACAACAAAGAACCTGCCAATGCAGAAATAGTTGACGGCAGTCAATCTGTTGAAGCCGCAGACGAAGTTGCACCAGAAGGTTTATAATGGGTTTAAGACAGAACGATTTAGAATATACAATCGATAACGTTTTTGAAATTGATTCTTACAAATCAAAAATGGGTGACGATGCAGATATTGTTACATTAAGTTTTGCTGTGAAAGGCGATCAACCTTCAGAAGATTTAGTAAAATTTATTGAAACAGGTTATGACTTTGTACTAGATGCTGATAAAACATCAGGCGAACAATCAGATGGAAAATACAGAGTATTTGTTGAACTTGAACGTTCAAAAAAATCTCCAGATCAAATAATAGAAATTTTAGATGGTATAAAAAAGATTTCAAATCAACAAGATTTACGTTTTAGATATTACAAAAATTTTAGAAGTCATACAGCAGATGAATCTAGCATCAATGAACAATTGCCGTTGGATCCAGGAGCATATGATATCAAAACTAATGAAACGCAGATGGAGAACTACAAGAACTTCTTTGCTGATAGTTATATTGATGAAGTGTATATGGAAAACAACACTGTAATTTTAACCAAAAAATATGCTGATACACTGATGTTTGAATTTGTAGACATGGGATTCAAAACACAAATAATTGAAAGTATAGAGGAGTCGATCCAAATCGAAGCCTTTCCAGAAGTGATTTTCTTAAGTAAGTATGTAGGTGATTACAACATTACTAAATTTGGTAACAAATTGGTATTTGAAAATAAAGGTCACTGCGTAGTACTGGAGAAAAAATATGCGACTATCTAAAAATTTTACATTAGCAGAATTCACAAAAAGCCAAACAGCAACACGAAAAGGTCTTGATAACACACCCAATGAAGAACATCTAGCCAATGCGGCGGCACTGTTTGAAAATGTGGTACAGAAAGTCAGAGAGAACTTTGGCGTTACAGTAATCAATTCAGGATACAGAGGACCAGCACTCAACGAAGCAGTAGGCGGTTCAAGTAAATCACAACACTGCAAAGGCGAAGCAGTTGATATTGAATGTCCAGGCACAGGCAATTATGATGTATCCAAATGGATTGAAGCCAATTGTGACTTCGATCAATTGATATTAGAATTTTATACTCCAGGCATACCAGATTCAGGTTGGGTACACGTTTCATACAAGTCAGAAGGCAACAGAAAAAGTGTGCTTACTGCCATGAAGGAAAACGGAAAAACTGTTTACAAGCCTGGTTTAATAGAATGAAGACTGAACAATTCATCACAGCATTTCATCACGAAGATTTAGAACCAAACATTGAGTTAGAAAATCACTGTAAAGAAAAAAATTTAGAAGACGTAAAAGAACACAACACATCTTTCTTTGAAGAAAATCAAGAACAATTAGCAAAATTATTCATTCCTGTGGTAAAAGACTTTTGGAAAGAAGTTGGAATCATGCACGGGTACACCAGTTTTAGATTGAAACATCTCTGGATACAACAATACAATCCAGGACATTCTCATAGATTACATATACACAGTCCACTCAAAAACGAATGGTCATTTGTGTACTATGTAGATTGCAATGAAGATTCAGCAAATACAGTGTTTTACAATTTTGGATATCCATATGTAGATCACCATCACTTTAAAATCAAGCCTAAAAAGGGCAGATGTGTGCTGTTTCCAGGAGCATTACCCCATGAAGCCGAGCCAAATGTTGAAAACAGCAGATTGGTAATAAGTGGCAACATGGCATTTGATAAATAGTAGCATATAACATTATGGCTACAGATACCAAAAAATACTGTCTAAACTGTGGATATGAAGCTCATAGCGAGCCTTTGTATAGAACAGAGAAAGACTACGATGGAAGAGAATACAAAATTGAGGTGTGTAGACACAGTCGTAGTGGAGAATTGGAAACAGAATGATATTTGGACAAATAAAAATGATGATCACAATCTTGCTAATCACAGGAATAGCAGGAGCAGGTATCTATGTGATGAAATTGAGAGCAGACAATGCCACACTTAAAGCAAATCAAATTAAATTAGAAACAGCAGTTGAAGAACAGAACAAAGTGTTGGAGCAACAAAAAGAAGATTTCACAGCAATATTAGAAAGCAACAAAAAACTTAATGTGTTGATCAACACATTCAAAAAAGATTTACAAGACCTAGACAAAAGATTCACAAAGAAAAACAGAGACATTGGCAAACTAGCAATTGAAAGAACAGAATCAATTGAGAGAATTGTCAACGGTGGTGGTAAGAATGCCGCAAGATGTATAGAGTTGGCATCAGGTGCAGAACACACTGAAGCAGAACTAAAAGCAACATTAAAATCAGAAATTAACCCAGAGTGCCCGGCACTTGCAAATCCAAACTATGTACCATTTCAATAAAATATTAGCAGTAGCATTTATTATATTACTAACAGGTTGTAGTATAGGTGGCGAAAAGAAAATTAAAATTTTCTCTGTTGAACAGCCAAGAGAGAAATTAGATTATCCATTACCAACACCTTTGCAAATGGAAGAGATCTACTGGCACATCATTACAAGTGAAAATGCAGAAGAAGTATTTAAAAAATTAGAAGAAGCAGGCATAGACCCTGTGTTGTTTGGAATCACAGACAAGGACTTTCAAGTACTTGCTAGAAACTTTGCACAAATAAGACAGAAGTTGCAAGAAACAAATAACTTGTTACAAGAATATCAAAAATATTACGAGGGTGATGAATAATGAAAAGATTAGATATTAGCGATCAAACAGCAATCAGTATGCCAATGAAAAATTTGATATCCATAGTGGCGGCAGTCGCAGTTGGAGTATGGGGATATTTTGGTCTAGTAGAAAGACTTACACTTTTGGAAATGCAAAACGCATCACTAACAAAAGATCTAGAACACGCAGAACAAAAACTTACAGCAGACATTGAAAAGAATAACGAATTCAGAATCAAATATCCAAGAGGTGAGTTAGGACAGAGCTCACAGGACATAGAACAGTTTATGCTGATAGAAGACCTTTACACTACTGTGGATAGAATGCAAAAGCATCTAGACAGTATGTCTAACAACAAAATTAACATAGAGTTTCTTAACAAGCAAATGGAAAAAGCACAGGCAAACATCGAAGCACTTAAAGACGCTGACAGAGAAATTGTATACAAGAACGGTAATGGAGAGGGACACTAATGCAGACAGTAATTAAAATTATATCAGAACATCTAGATGTTGAGCAGAGCAAGGTAACTCCAGAAGCACATTTAGTTAATGATTTAGGTGCAGATCCATTTGACACAGTAGAACTAGTGATACAAGTGGAAAAAGCAACAGGTGTAAAAATATCAGAGGACGATGGTCACAAAGTCCAGACAGTACAAGATCTAATCAACCTAGTGGAAAAAAAATAATGATCGAAACAGTAGTAGCCTTGTTAATGATTATTAATGGTGAAATAAAAGAACACAGAATACAGGATTCAATGGCAACGTGTCTACGAGGCAAACGTACAGCAGAAAGAAGTTACAGTTCTGGTACCAAATACCAATGTCTCAAATTAAAAGCAGAACTTGAGTCCAACATAGACGGCAGTAGATCAATTAAGAAAATCATACTGGAGTAAGATAAATACTACCAGTTAAAGAAAAGGAAACATATGGAATTAAGTATAGTAGCACTAGCAATGAAATTTTGGCAATGGACAGTATTAATCGCTGTTGTTATTGTTGCCGCGATAATCAACTTCACAGACAAGAGAGCAACAACAAAATTAAAATTCAATTACAAAGGAATGCCTAAATTACAACCTGTACCGATAGCAACTAAAGGAAAAGGTTTTTGGAAAGGTATTGTGATGTGGTTACTTTCTACAAGAAACTGGGTATTGACAGATGACTGGAAATACAACATAGATGGAAGAGAATATGTGATACCAGCAGGCTTCCAATTTGATGGTGCAAGTATTCCCAAGTTCCTAAGAACTTTCTTTTCACCAGTTGGTGTATTGTTAATAGGTGGACTTGTTCATGACTATGCATACAAATACAAAACACTTTTAAAGATTAGCAAAAAAGACACAATGGGTGAACTTACACAAAAAAGAGCAGATGAGATATTCAGAGACATCAACATAATTGTAAACGGATTCTACACAATGAACAGACTTGCATATTGGTCATTGAGAATAGGTGGCTTTGTTGCTTGGAACGGACACAGAAAAAGAGACGCAAAAATACAAGGTGTGAAATAATGGCTGACTTAAAAGAAGATATGTTGGTAGTACCAGCAGACAAAGAAACTGCAAAGAAAAAAGTTAAAGTTGAATTGGAAGTAGATACTTCTATAAAAGATTTAGGGCCAAATCCATATGCCAAATTGATTCATCTAGCAAGAGCAATTGATGCCTGGAGAATATTCCCAAGAGTTTTCATTACAACATACATCATTCTTTTATACAAATGTGTAATTTGGTATATGAATTTACCAAGTCCTAGCATGGAACAATCAGGTTTAATATCTATTGTTGTTGGTGCGGGTGCGGCATGGTTTGGTTTGTATACTGGATCAAGAGCAAAATCCAAATAATATCGTTGACTTTTAAACCAAAATCCTATACAATATAGTTGTGACTTTTAGATATTAAATACTATTGACATTTAAAAAAGAATTACTATATTAAACACATGGATTATTATAAAACACTAGGCGTAAATCGAAACGCATCCGAAACAGAAATCAAACAGGCATATAAAAAACAAGCCATGAAACACCACCCTGATAAAGGCGGTGATAGTTCTCAATTTCAAAAAGTGAATGAAGCATACGACACACTTAAAAATCCACAAAAGAAAACACACTATGATAGATTTGGTACTAGTCCAGGACAGAATCAAGGAGGAAATCGTTCGTATGAATTTAGGACAGATGATTTTCCGCAGGATATAGGAGATGTGTTTAATCAATTCTTTGGAGGAGGTGGCAGTCCATTTAGAAGACAACAACAACAAAGAAAAAATAGAGACATCATAATAGAAGCACAAATAGAATTGGAAGATGTTTTAAAAGGTAAAGAATTAGTTGCTTCATACAGATTAACTAATGGTCGTGAGCAGAGTGTAAACTTAACATTACCTAAAGGTATTGAAAACAACAGCACAATTAAATTTCCTTCATTAGGAGATGATTTACAAAAGCACTTACCTAGAGGAGATTTACTTGTAAGAGTAAAAATTAGACCCCATGCCAAATGGGCAAGAGATGGTATAAACTTACACGGTATTGAAAGAGTAAATGTTTTCGATTTAATGTTAGGCACAAAACAAACTGTTAAAACACTAGAAGGAAGAAATTTAGCAATTACGGTTCCTAAAGGCACACAACCTGGAACTGTGTTAAGTATTAGTGAACAAGGTCTTCCAACAAGAGGTGGTGGCAGAGGCAACATTTATTTGACAATACAAGCAGACATACCTTCAGTAAGCAAACAAGAATGGGTAGAAACACTAACAAAGTTACGCAATGAAATTAATTAAAGCACCAGACGAATTTTTAGAAAAAAAAGTTAATGATTTTGACTTTACAAAAATGGATGCAGAAAAAATATCTTCTGAAATGTTTAATATTATGAAAAAATATGAAGGTGTAGGACTAGCCGCAAACCAAGTAGGAATAGATGCACAAATTTTTATTATGGGTGAAGATAAACCTATGACCATTATCAATCCTTTGGTAACTGAAGTAAGTACTAACCAAGTGGAAATGATGGAAGGTTGTTTAAGTTTTCCTGGGCTGTTTATGAAAGTCAAAAGACCAGACGCAGTGGGAGTAAAATACCTTGACATACATCAAAAAGAATGTATAATTAAGTTAGTAGGATTTCATGCAAGAGTTTTCCTACACGAATACGACCATCTTCAAGGCATTACCTTTGATCAAAGAGTTTCAAAAATGCGTTTGGATATGGCAAAAAAGAAACAAGAAAAAATATTAAAAGGATTTAATAATGGTTGAACCTAGTGGTGCTTTACAAAGTGTTTTCGATAGAGCAGTAAAGTTATCTAAATCTTACACGCACGAATATGTTACTCTTGAACATATGCTGTTTGCTATGTGCGAAGATCAAAAATTTTACGATGTCTTAAAAGGTTATGGTACTGATGTAGACAGTTTAAAATCACATTTGATAACTTATTTGGATAACAAACTAGATGGCATCAAAGTAAAAGTAGCCAAGTATAAACCAAAGAAAACTATAAGTGTTGAAAGAGTGCTTAACAGAGCATTTACTCAAGTGTTGTTCAGTGGTAGAACTAATATTGATTTAACAGATGTATTTTTAAGTTTAATGAGCGAAACAAAAAGTTGGGCATACTATTATCTAGTTGAAGCAAAAGTTGATAAAGATAAGTTTATGGATTATCTACACAGCGAAATTGAAGAAATATATGAAGATGAAGTTGATCAAAGTGAAACTAAAAGAGCACTTAACAAATACACATCAAACTTAAATGCTGAAGTAAAGAAGAAAAAAATTGATCCTGTAATAGGAAGAATTGATGAGTTAAATCAAATAGCATTAACCATTGGACGTAGAATGAAAAACAATGTTATCCTAGTGGGTGATCCCGGAGTTGGTAAAACTGCTATTGCTGAAGGACTTGCATTTAATATAGTCAACGAAACTTGCCCAGACTTTTTAAAAGGATATGAGGTTTACAATTTAGATATAGGTGCGATGTTGGCTGGATCTAAATACCGAGGTGATTTTGAAGAACGATTCAAAATGGTTTTAAATGGTTTAAAGAAAAAAGGTAAAGCAATCTGTTTTATAGATGAAGCACACAATATTTCAGGTGCTGGAGCAGGTGGTGGCGGAAATACTGCAAACGACTTGGCTAATCTTTTAAAACCAGTATTAACAAAAGGTGAATTAAAAGTAGTTGCTTCTACTACTTGGGAAGAATACAGAAAGTATTTTGAAAAAGATAGAGCATTAATGAGACGTTTTGCTAGAATAACTGTGGACGAACCAGACAAAGCAACTGCATTAGAAATATTACATGGTCTTAAAAAATACTACGAAGAATATCATAATGCAAATATAACAGACGATGCGATTACTTCTGCTGTAAAATTAAGTATAAAATATCAAACAGATAAAAAATTACCGGATAAAGCAATAGATTTAATTGATTTGGCTTGTTCACGATTTAATTTAAAAGACAAACAGTCTGACAGAACTGTAAACGACGAATCAATTCAATTTGAATTATCTAAATTAGTAAAAATGCCTGTAGAAAATATTGCTGAAAAAGAATCAAGCAATCTTGCTAATTTATCTAAGAATATGAAAGCCAATGTGTACGGACAAAATGACGCAATAGATATGGTTGTAGACAAAGTACTTGTTGCTCAAGCAGGATTAAAACGTGATAATAAACCCATTGGATCATTTGTATTCATGGGTCCAACAGGTTGTGGTAAAACAGAAACTGCCAAACAGTTGTCTGAACAACTAGGAGTAAAATTAATAAGATTTGATATGTCAGAATATCAAGAAAAACACGCAGTGGCAAAACTGATAGGATCGCCTCCAGGTTATGTTGGGTTTGAAGAAAACACAGGATTGTTGGTTACAAAACTACAAGAGAATCCTAATTGTGTTTTATTGTTAGATGAAATAGAAAAAGCCCATCCAGATGTTTCACAGATATTGTTACAGATTATGGACGAAGGATCAATTCAAGGTAATAATGGTAAAACAGCAAGTGCTAAAAACATAGTGCTGATTTTAACTACAAACCTTGGTGCTGAAGAAAATGAAAAAAATGTAATGGGATTCGGCGCAGTGAAAGATTCTACATATGATGATAAAGATATCAAACGTTATTTTGCTCCTGAATTTAGAAATAGATTAGATGGCACAGTTGTATTCAAAAAACTTGCTAAAGAAGTATTGATTAAAATTGTTGGCAAGTTTATGTTGGAATTGAAAACTCAACTAAAAGAAAAAGATGTAGCATTAGAACTTACAGATGAAGCAATAGATTATCTAGTAGAAAATGGTTATGATGCTAAAATGGGTGCAAGACCTATGCAAAGATTAATTGATAATAAGATTAAGAAAGACCTTTCAAAAGAATTACTGTTTGGATCGCTTAAAAATGGCGGTGCAGTGAAGGTTACAGTGAAGGATAAAGAATTGGTTTTAGACGTCAGTGATGGTGTTAAACTGCTTGAAAAACAAGCCTAACACTCAAACTGCCCAATAGGCTAAATATACACATATGCCAGCAACAAGCGAAATAATGTTATCAGCAACAACACATCCGGGCGATAGTACGGTTGAAACAGTTGTAAGTGGAGAATTTAAAGGTGACGGATACTACGGTAGATCCGACGGTTTTCACACTGTGCAGATTAATGTTAACAGTTTTTCAGGAACAATACAAATGCAAGGTACACTAGCAACAACACCAGCAACTGCTGATTGGTTCAATATTGATGGTACTTTATATGACAGTACAACTGCCGGTAAAGACGGTGCTTTCGTGTACAATTTTACAGGAAACTTTGTGTGGATAAGAGCAAGTATTTCCTACACAGATGGAACAATTAACAGTATATTATTAAATCATTAAACTATGCATCACTATATAAACATAATCAAAGACACGCCTTTTACAGAAGACGAAATTAACACAGCAGTCAATTTAAGCACAATTGGTTTGTTGGAAGATGAAACAAAATATCTTACATATGAAAACACTGACGGACAACACGTATTGACTGTTGAGTTACACAGACAATTAGATGTTGAAGAATCAGATGACTTTGTTGAAGACTTAGAATTAGTTTACAATAAACAAGGATTAAAAGATTATGTTGTTGAAGTAAGTGATAATGACCCAATGGAAGAAACATACGAAGGTGATGCTTTCTTTGAAGCATACGGTGATATGTGGTTCAGCGAAGATGAAACATTAGATGAAGCAGAATACCAAGGACGTAAAGTAAAACTTGGTAAGCCTATGCAAGGTGATGTTAAGAAGTTTAAAGTATACGTCAAGGATCCAAAGACTAAAAATGTTAAAAAAGTAAACTTTGGTGATCCTAATATGAGAATTAAAAAATCTAATCCAGCAAGACGTAGATCATTTAGAGCAAGACACAACTGTGCTAATCCAGGACCTAGAACAAAAGCAAGATATTGGAGTTGCAGAAAATGGTAAGACTAAACGAATTCAATCAGATAGAACAAGAACCTACTTTAGATTATGATCTATTAGATGATATGTACTTTTACATGATTAACGATGATGAGTTTTATAGAAAAAATTATTATCCCACAATGAACAAGTGCAAACAAACAGGCGATAACGAAACAGTTATGCCTTTGATAGATACATGCATCAAAGAATATTGTACAAAATACAAGATTCCAAAACAGATAGCAGATCAAATAACTACACAAGATAAAACTTTGCTTATGCAAAGAATGATGGATGCTGAAAAAGAAGATGAGAAGTAATCATGCTGATCACGGAGATACTAGAAGCACCAAATAAGACTGCTGTATTCGCCTTTGGAAGAATGAATCCTCCAACAGCAGGACACAAAAAAATAGGTGAAGTCATCAAAGCACAACCTGGTGATCCTTTTATTTTTGTAACACACACTCAAAACGCAAAAACAGATCCATTAACATTTTCACAAAAACTAACCTTTGCTCAAAAAATGTTTCCAATGATAAAAGTTGGTGACAAAGCAGTGCGAACATGGGTACAAGCCATGCAGAAATTGGAACAAATGGGTTACACAGATATCATATATGTAGCAGGTTCTGATAGAGTAAATCAATTCAACGAATTATTAAACAAGTACAATGGTAAAGAATATAACTTTAATTCAGTAAAAGTAGTGAGTGCAGGCGAACGTGATCCTGATGCACAAGGTCTTGAAGGCATGAGTGCTTCAAAAATGCGTGATTTAGCCGCTCGTGGAGACAAAAGAACTTTTATAAATGCTGTACCTATAGACCCTAAAACAGCAGAAGAAATGTATAATCAAGTGAGAACAGGACTTAAATTAAATCCTGTAACAGTATAAATATGAACATAAGCGATTTAAAACGTTTAGCCGGCATTGGCACAGAGAGTAATGAACCTTCTATGGGAGAGAACATTAGTCAAACTGCTACTGCTTTGAAAAAAAAGGAAAGAAAACTAGGCTTAAAACCAGGTGATCCAGATTGGTTTAAATTATGGTTCTCAAAACCATACATGACTGGACCTGTACAGTTTAGGAGTAGAAAGAAATGAAATTAAGAGATTTATTTTTAGTAGAATTTAAAATAGCAAATCAACCTGATCCAACAGACAGAGATGATTACAAAGCCAAAATGGCTTCATTACAAGACATTCAAAAAGATCCTAGAATGAGTGATGCTAGAACGCAGGCTGTGATAGCCAAAAGAAAAGTAGAATTACGTAGATGGGCTGAGAAAAATTTAAGAACAGAAGACAATGTTCAAGAAAGAATGCCAGCATCAGTTATCAAAAGCAAACAAAGATATGCTGATATGACTGACCAAGAACTTGCAGATAGATTTAAAGATTCAGATGAAAAAACTTTAAGACAGATGGCTTGGAGACACGGCTACGGTAATATGAGTTCACACTATTTTGATAGAGTTCAAAAAGGCAAATCTCAAACAGAAGATGGTGTACAGCCTACAGATATGAAAAGAGTAGGAGCAATGGGTAAAACTTTATATGTTCACAAAGATGGAAAAACCATAATGATTCCAGCAGAACGTGAAAAAGATTTTATTCAAAAAGGATTTAAAAGATCAGCATTAAGAACAGAAGAAACTAACGAAGGCGAAATGCGTTTAGACAAATCAGCATTTGTTCAAATGTTAGCAGACAAAATTAAAGAACCTCAAAAAGGACATGGCAGACCAGAATACGATAATAGACTGTTGGCAAAGATGTACAAATTGATTACAGGTAAAGATGTAGATTTTGAAGGCAACAAGTTTACTATCACAATGAACAAACCAGCAAGTGAAGAAACAGTGCAGGAAGACGCACCATTTGATGGTATGAGTTTAGTAAGAATGGCTTTGATGAAAAAGTTTATTACAGCAGAAGAATGGCATGGTTTAAAAGATAAGTGGAAAAACGCAGTTGCAGAGTTAGAACAAAGATATAATGATTGGCCAGATGGTGAAGGATTTGGATCATCTGATCACAATTTTGCAATTAAAGAATTAATGGAACTTGTTGGATATGAATTTGATGACAAAGATACAAGTGGTAGATTTGTTGTATCGAAAATGCCTCCAGAATTAGAAAAGATGGGATTAAAAAATGCCAGAATGAAAGATGCAGTTGCAACTGAAGATTCAGTTAAAGAAGGTGCATCAATGATTCCTTATTTTAAAACTGAAAAAGATTTTGATGGAGAGAAAACTACTGTGTATGAATTTCCAATGGCTTGGGCAAAAGATAAAGAGTTAGATACTCCTTACTTGAGTAATGCCAGCATGAGAGAATTTTTAACTGGATTAGGTTACAGCGGAGATTTTGAAAATATGAGTGCTGTACCTGTAGATGAATTTATTGGTGTTTCAACACAATGGTTGAAAAAGAATATTGGTAAACGATCTCCAGAAGAACCTACAACAATAGATAAAAATCCTGATGGTCCTACAATGATATCAGGTGGTAAACCTGAAGGATATATGAACCAACAGGTTAAACTTCACAACGAACTTGCCAGAAAAATCAAATCAAAATACCCAGAAGTTACACATTTAGGTTTCAATTAATGCGTATATTGGACTTAGAATCCAATATTGACAAATACAACAAAAAGTTGTATAATGAAGATATGGAAACTAAACCAATTGTATATTTAGACATGGACGGAGTTATGGCTGACTTCTTCGGTGGTATTGAAAAACTGTATGGTGTCAAGCACTGGAAAGAACTTACATCAGATAGAACTAAAGATTTAAAAGCAGAAGTAATTGAAAAAATTACTGGTACAAACTTTTTTGAAACTTTGCCAAAATTTACAAGTGCTGATCAATTAATTGACTTGGTGAAAAAATTTACAGGTGGAACTTTTTCAATTTGTTCTTCACCATTAAGAGGTGACAATGCCAATTCAGCAAAATGGAAAAAAGTATGGATCAACAAAAACATTGATCAACCTACAGAAACAATTATTACTGGTAGAAAAGAATCTTATGCTGTTAACAAACAAACTAAACAACCTAACATCTTAATAGATGATAGACCAATCAACATACAAAAATGGAACAGTGCAGGTGGCTTTGGAATACTGTATCAAGCCAACAGAGACTCATTGAGCAAAATTAAATCAGAATTAGAAGCATACACAAAACAACATCAAACAAAACAAGAAGGTGTTGGAATCATTACAAAACAAAATACAACCGCAGATGTAAAGCCAGGTGAAACACAACGTCAAGCGGCAAAGTTTGGATTTAAAATAGACAAAAAAGGTAGCCCACCTAAACTAAGATGAAAATAAGAGATGTCATTGCTGATTGGATTATCATGCCTCAAACTATCAAGCCACAAGGCTTAATACATAAAAAAGGTACAGGTCCTAATAATAGATTTGGTTTCAAAAATGTGGGCAATAATAAAGCCAACGAAAATTTTGCAGACGGCAAGAAAAAAGGCAAAAGCAGACCAGGCAGAGTAAAAAAAGCAGGTGCCAGTTGCAATGGTAGTGTAACATCATTGCGTAAGAAGGCTAAAAACGCATCCGGAGAGAAGGCTAAGATGTATCATTGGTGTGCTAATATGAAGTCTGGCAGAAGTAAATCTTAATAAATACATTATAACAAAGAGGAATAAACAATGGCTGAATTTTTAGATAGATTAGTAAATGCTCGTGATTCAAGAACAGGTTGGGTCAAAGAAACAGCATCATCAATATTATCATTAAAAACTAGATTTGAATCCGGTGAGATCACAGAATCGAAATACGTACAAAGTTTAGACGTATTAAAGTCTGGCGAAACTGACGTTGGATTAGGTGGTAGTTATGACGAAAGAGCAATCATCGACAACGGCATTCTAAATCTAAAAAATTTACTGTAATATGCGTTATAAGGATTTCAAAATGGTAGAAGCCCGTGTGGACTATCATTATGGGCTGGATCCTGAAATGCTGGTATACACGCACAAAGTGGGCGACATATACGGTAAAAAGAACCTCAAAGTACCACACGCAAAATACACCACATCTAAACGTGTTAAAAATTTACATAAAGGCGGTAAATAACATTATGCGTATCAGAGACATTATATCAGAAGTTGCAACAGCAGGTGCTACATCGGCTGGCAGTATTGCAACAGTGGCTAATCCACACATAGCAATAGGCAACAAAAAAGCACGTGATGCCTATGGCAAAAAAGGTGCTCCATCAATGCCACCCAAAGCAAAGATGCAGAAACCAACTGACAATGCTCTAGACATGAAAGGTACCTCAGTTTTTGGTGCTCCAATAAAGAGATAAATATTACTATGAAACATTCAGATTTAACAAAAAAAGACGTTGCTAAAGAAGGCAAAATGCCACAAGCGGCTATTGACGCATTAGCAAAGAAGAACGGCAAGAGTACTAAAAAAGATTCTAAAAAAGACGTACAAACAGAAGACCTAGCACTGATGGCTCACAAAGCGGAAATGGATCATGAAGTGCAAATGGCAAGATCAGATTTATACAAAGCGGCAAAATATTCAATTAAACTGCACGAAATATTAAAAAATGTTTCAGAAGAACAAGGCTTAGAAGGTTGGGTAGCGGCTAAGATTACCAAAGCGGCAGACTATTTGAGTTCTGTTAAACACTACATGGAATATGAAATGATGCCTCAAAACAACGTTGAATTACCAGTAGAACCTAAAACTGAACCAGTTGAAGACGCAGTTGATTATAAAGAATCATTAGCAAACAAATTACAGAATAAATTAAAAGAGTCTACAAAAACTTGTAAAGATTGTAACAAACCAACATGGGAAACACTGGATGAAGCAGAAAAGCAAAAAGGTGTTGACGGTAAAGTGTGTTGGAAAGGCTACAAAAGAATGGGCACCAAGAAAAAAGGTGGCAAAACAGTAGACAACTGCGTTCCAATCAAGAAAAAATAAAAATCCAATAAATACACACAGTTATTTTAAACCATGAAAGGGCTGTGTCTTGAATTTTGTTGCAAATATTCCATATACAAAATGTTGGGTTCGTAAAGAATACTTACACGACCTTGAGAAAGGTCATGGCGAATTCGTTGAGGCAGTAGTTATTGCTGTCAAATCAGTGCAAGGCAGAGCATTAATGTTTGAAGCATACCTTCCAGAATATGGTGCTTGTTTCGACAAGTTTCCTTTATCCGCATTTGTATGGCGTACAGACATCAAAGAAGAAGAACAATTACCACTTGGCACATTAGAACTTTGGGATAGTTTCAGTAGCAATATCCAAGTGTGGACAAAATCCATGCTTAAAAATTGTGATGTAGAAATTATGTTAAAGGGTGGTGGCAGAATAAAAGGCGAATACCTTTTCACAATAGATGCTTGCCACGGTGATGCAAACTCTGTGAACACTGGAGTTTCAGAAGTACCAAGCGAACACAAACAGCACAATTTTGGTAGACTTATCAATGGTCAATACTTTGCACAACCAAACAATAGAATGCTTTGGTTCGAACAATCATTGACTGCATCAGAACTAAAAAGACCAGACTTCCAAGTTAGTACCAAAGAGTTTTTCTGTGAAAACGAAAGCACAGTAACTTTTGGTGATTCAAACGATTATTTCTACGAAGAAAAAGACAGCCCAGCCAAAAAATAGACTTGACTTTATCATAAGAATTAAGTACAATAAGTATTATTAATTTTTAAAAAGGTAAAGTATTTTATGATAGAAGGATTCAAAATCCCAAAAGTAACATTCAGAGTGAGAACAGGCGATGCAGTTGAAACAGACGACGGTTGTGCAATTGGTGGAGAATGGCATAACGCAACAACTGATTCATATTTCAAAGATAAAAGAGTAGTAATTTTTAGTTTACCAGGAGCATTTACTCCTACGTGTTCAAGTCAGCAACTACCAGGTTTCGAAAAAGAATACATTAACATTAAAGGTATGGGTGTTAATGAAATATATTGTGTGTCAGTGAATGATTCATTTGTAATGAATGCATGGGCAGATAGAATGAATATAAAAAACGTAAAAATGATTCCAGATGGATCTGGAAACTTTACAAGATTTATGGGTATGCTTATTGGTAAAAATCATTTAGGCTTCGGAAATAGAAGTTGGAGATACATGGCAGTTATAAATGACGGCGTTGTAGAAAAATGGTGGCAAGAGCCAGGCATAAACAATGAAGGTATAGACGATGACCCATACATTGAATCTACGCCAGATAATATGATTGAGTATCTAGACCAAGAATTTAAAACAGGAAATTATGGAGATTACTCAGGCATAGTCCATAGTAATATATAAAAGGAGAAAAAGATGGAACTAAAAGAAAGTAAAACAGCACAAAACTTAAAAGATGCATTCTCAGGTGAAAGCCAAGCAAACAGAAGATATCTTTACTTTGCTCAAAAGGCAGACATCGAAGGAGCACCAGATGTTGCCGCAGTATTTAGAAGCACAGCAGAAGGTGAGACAGGACACGCACACGGACATCTAGAATACCTAGAAGAAGTTGGAGATCCAGCAACAGGTGAAAAGATGGGTGAAACAGAAGATAATCTTAAATCTGCAATCAAAGGTGAAACACATGAGTACACAGATATGTACCCTGGTATGGCAAGAACTGCTAGAGACGAAGGCTTTGAAGAAATTGCTGATTGGTTTGAAACACTAGCAAAAGCAGAGAAGTCACACGCAGGTAAATTTCAAAGAACACTAGACTCATACAAAGGAGAATAATATGTCAGCAAGAACATACGGTCCAGAAGAACAAGCAAAACTGAAAAGGATCATCGACGAAGGAGCCAATGTGCTTTCTGAAGTTGAAGATTTAAGTTCAGGTTTGAAAGACACTGTGAAAGCGGTTGCCGAAGAATTAGAAGTTAAACCATCACTGATTAACAAAGCAATTAAGATTGCTCATAAAGGTGAATGGCACAAATATTCAGACGACTTTGATTCGTTAGAAAACTTGATTATCGCAGTTGGCAAAGACAAATAAAATAATCAGATACTTCGAAGAGTCATACAAGCAAGACAAGTTATGCTTCTGGTTGGAAATGATCAGTACAGTTGTAAACATTGTTGCAAGTATGACGTTGGCACTTAATGCCACAGATCCCGATATGCGTATTGTCTATCCATTTTTCATAATAGGTTCAGCATTAGCCATATTCACTTTTTACAGAAGAAAATTAGTCTGGCCCACAATGTTGGTTAGTTATTTCCTTTGCATGAATATTCTTGGGTTTGGTATAGCAATGAGGTACTGGTAATGAAGTATATGGTTGACATCGATAACACAATTTGCTATAATAAAGATAGCAATTACGAACAAAGTCAACCCGATATGGAACGGATTGCAAAGTTGAACAAACTGTTTGATGAAGGACATGAACTCCATTATTGGACAGCAAGAGGTGGTAATTCTGGAATAGACTGGACAGAACTTACCAACAAGCAACTTAACGATTGGGGAGTAAAACACACTTCAATCAATATGAAGAAACCGGTATATGATGTTTGGGTTGATGATAGAGCAGTAAACATAAAGGACTTTTTTAATGAGAATTGATTATAACATACATTTAGATTATTCAGACGTATTGCTACAACCTAAAAGATCCACATTAAATTCAAGACGTGACGTTGACATTTTAAGAAAATTTAAATTTAGAAACAGTGGTAAAGAATTATCATATGTTCCTATTGTAGCATCCAATATGGATGGTGTAGGAACTTTTTCTATGGCAAGAGTACTACAAGAATATAAAATGCTTACAGTAATTAGAAAGCATTATACATTAGATGATTGGAAGCAGGCGGCAGGCACAGGACTTAAATTTAAATATGTTTCTGCCTGTGTAGGCACTGGAGCAATACACAACGAAGATGCTACAGATTACCAAACATTAAAACAAGTGATGTCATCATTTCCTGATATACCTTGTATAACAATTGATGTTGCGAATGCTTATCATGAATCATTTGTAGACTTTGTAACAAAAATTAGAGAAGAATATCCAGAAAAAATAATCATTGCTGGCAATGTTGTGACGCCAAACATGACTGAAGAATTAATTATAAAAGGTGCTGACATTGTTAAAGTTGGTATAGGTCCAGGCAGTGTATGTACTACAAGAACACAAACAGGAGTTGGGGTTCCACAGTTTTCAGCAATTATGGAATGTTCAGATGCCGCAAATGGTGTTGGTGGTCATATTATTGCAGACGGAGGTTGCACACAACCAGGTGATGTTGCAAAAGCATTAAGCGGTGGTGCACATTTTGTTATGCTAGGTGGAATGTTAGCAGGACATGATGAATCAGAATTAGAGTTAAAAGATGGTAAAAGAGTGTTTTATGGCATGGCTTCACAGACAGCATTAAACACACACGGACAAAGAAAAGACGGATACAGAGGCGTAGAAGGCAAAACAGTAACACTAGAAGATAAAGGCCCAGTCAGAGAGACTGTTGAACAAATATTAGGTGGAGTAAGAAGCACTTGTACTTACATTGGAGCAAGAAGAATTAAAGATATGCCAAAAGCGGCACACTTTGTTAGAGTGAACAATGTAATCAACAGAGTATTTGACAGATATGAAAAAAATTGATCAAACTTTAAAATGGATTGCTACATTTACTTTAATTGTAGGAACGTTCGTTAACGCAGGTTTTCCAGAACTTTATCCAATAGGACCAATACTTTTAGCAATGGGCGGAGTAGTTTGGTTAATTGTTTCATTAATTTGGAAAGAACCTGCACTAATAACAACAAATTTAGTATTGACAATTACCGGTTTAGGTGGTATACTGTTATATTATTTGCGTTAGGCTCAATCAGCCACAAGTGATTATTTGGTATTTTGTCAGCCACAAATGACAAAAAGGAGAACAAATGAGTTACATAGACGGATACTTTGACAGAAATTCTGATATCATAAGAGTCGTTGAACGACAAAACAAAGAAAGAATATTCAAAGAATATCCAATCAAATATACATTCTATCATGAAGATCCAGGCGGCAAGTTTAAAAGTACCACAGGCAAACCTTTAAGTAGAATTGTTTCCAAGAACACAAAAGATTTTCATAAAGAACTTGCAATTAATAGAAACAAAACATTATTCGAATCAGATATAAATCCTATCTATCAATGTTTAAGTGAAAACTATTTGAATCAAGATGCACCTGATTTGAATATAGCATTTTTTGATATTGAAGCAGACTTTGATCCTGAAAAAGGATTTAGTCAACCCAGCGATCCTTTCATGCCAATCACAGCAATCACAGTTTCATTACAATGGCTAGGCACTATGGTTACGTTTGCTATACCACCTAAAACAATGGACATAACAGAAGCCAAAGAACTTACAAAAGGCATAGAAAATGTGTATCTTTACAAAGACGAAGCAGATATGCTCAAAGCATTTTTAGATATCATTGAAGATGCTGATGTAATATCAGGATGGAATTCAGAAGGTTATGACTTACCATACATCATAAACAGAATTAAAAAAGTAATGAGCAAAGATGACACAAGACGTTTGTGTTTGTGGAAACAAATGCCTAAGAAAAGAACTTTTGAAAGATATGGTAGAGAACAAGAAACATATGACTTGGTTGGTAGAGTGCATTTAGATTCACTAGAACTTTACAGAAAATACACATATGAAGAAAGACATTCTTATAGACTAGATGCTATTGGTGAACATGAAATAGGTGAAAAGAAAACTGTGTATGAAGGCAGTTTGGATCAACTTTACAATCAAGACTTCAGAACATTTATAGAATACAACAGACAAGACGTTGCACTGTTGGATAAAATGGATCAAAAGTTAAAATTTATAGCACTATCAAATGAACTGGCACACGCCAATACAGTATTACTTCAAACTACTCTAGGAGCAGTTGCAGTTACAGAACAAGCAATTATAAATGAAGCACACAGACGAGGAGTACAAGTACCCAACAGACCAAAGAGAGAAGAAAATTCAACAACTGCCGCAGGTGCTTATGTGGCATATCCAAGAAAAGGATTACATAGTTGGATAGGATCAATGGATATTAATTCACTATACCCTTCTGTAATTAGAGCCTTGAACATGGCTCCTGAATGTGTAATGGGACAACTGAGACCAACATACACAGATGACTATATTGAAGAACAAATAACGTTGCAAAAAAAATCATTTGCTGGTGCATGGGAAAATCATTTTGGATCATTAGAATATGATGCTGTAATGGAAAAAAGAAAAGATATCAGTATTAATGTAGACTGGGAAGATGGCAAATCAGATGTTATGAGTGGTGCTGAAATTTACAAAATGATATTCGAAAGTAACAATCCAATGATGATAAGTGCAAACGGAACAATATTTACAAGCGAGTTTGAAGGTGTAATACCTGGACTACTTGCACGTTGGTATAAAGAAAGAAAAGATATGCAGGCTATGTTGAAGAAAGCCAAAGAAGCAAAAAACGATGCAGAAATAGAATTCTGGGATAAAAGACAACTTGTTAAAAAGATTAACCTAAACAGTTTGTATGGTGCTATTCTTAATCCTGGTTGTAGATTCTTTGATAAACGTATTGGACAATCAACTACACTGTCAGGTAGACAGATATCTAAACACATGGCATCCAAGATCAATGAAGTGATAACAGGTGAATACAACCATGTTGGTAAAGCAATGATATATGGTGATACAGATTCAGCATACTTTTCAGCATATGAAGTATTGAAAAAAGAAATAGACGAAGGAAAAATTCCTTGGACTAAAGAAAGTGTTGTAAAATTGTATGATCAAGTGGCAGGTGAAGTGAACAATTCATTTAAAAAGTTTATGGGACAAGCATTTCATTGTATGAGATCAAGAGCAGAAGTTATTCAAGCAGGTAGAGAAAGTGTGGCAACATCAGGTTTGTTTATTACAAAGAAAAGATATGCCATATTGATATATGACTTAGAAGGATTCAGAACTGATCAAGACGGAAAAAGTGGCAAAATTAAAGCAATGGGACTAGATTTAAAAAGATCAGATACTCCTGTTTATATTCAAAGTTTTTTATCTGAATTATTATTAATGGTGCTGAACAATAACACAGAAGAACAAGTGTTGGATAAAATCACACAATTCAGAAATGAGTTTAAAACTAGACCTGGCTGGGAGAAAGGATCTCCACGTAGAGCAAACAACATAGGCGAATATGCTAAAAAAGAAGCACGTCAAGGTAAAGCAAATATGCCTGGACACGTTAGAGCAAGTATCAACTGGAACACACTTAAACGTATGAACAGCGACAAGTATTCACAAGAAATTATGGATGGCATGAAAGTAATTGTATGTAAATTGAAAAAGAATCCATTGGACTTTACTAGTGTTGCATATCCTGTAGACGAATTGCATATTCCACAATGGTTTAAAGAATTGCCATTTGATGATGCTACAATGGAAAGCACAATAATTGATAACAAATTAGGCAACTTGCTTGGAGTATTAGGTTGGGATATCAAGTCAACTGAAAGCAAAAATACATTTAACAACCTATTTGATTTTGGAGGATAGATGGCTGTACACGGAATGATAGATTTAGAAACATTAAGCACCAGACCAGATGCTACTGTATTGACATTGGGTGCTATAAAGTTTGATCCTTACACAGATTCAGAACCACACGCAGGATTGTACCTACGAGTAGATGTAGATGAACAAAGTGAATTAAGTCGACACGTTGATGAAGGCACTTTAGAATGGTGGGGTCGACAAGATGAAAAAATTAGAGATGAAGCACTAGGAGATGAAGATAGAGTTTCATTAAACAGTATGGTAAAACAATTAAACAAATGGTGTGTAGGCATAGACGAATTATGGTGCCAAGGTCCACTTTTTGATTACGCCATATTACAGAATTTGTATGCTCAATTGGGACAACCAGTCCCATGGAACTATTGGCAAATTAGAGATTCAAGAACTCTATTCAATATGTTACCAAAAGATCCAAGAAAAGACATACAAATGTCACTACACAACGCATTGGCTGATTGTTATTTTCAAGCCAAAAGTGTGCAGAAGGCTTATAAACATTTTGGAGTGAAATCAAGATGGAACAATTAGTCATTGACTTTTCGTCAAAACCTAAATATAATGTAATAAACAGGAGAATAATAATATGAAAGACATCTTACAAGACATCGTTGCACATACACATTCGCTAGGATTTCTTAGCCTTGTAAAAGTAAGCAATGAAGAACAAACAAAAATAGAAAGTATGGCTGAAGACAGATCAGTTATTCTTTCAGCAAACACAAATAATAAAGTAAATGAATTTGATGGTGTATTTGGTATGCCTAATTTAGACAAATTGGCTTTGCACTTGAAATGTCCAGAGTATCAAAAAGAAGCAAAGATCGAAGTTAAGTCAGCAGAGAGAAATGGCAAAACTATTCCAACGCATATTCACTTTGAAAATGCAGGTGGTGATTTTAAAAATGATTACAGATTTATGAGTACTGAAATTATTAATGAAAAATTAAAATCTGTTAAATTTAAAGGATCTAATTGGGATATTGATTTTGAACCTAAACTTGCGGCAATACAAAGATTAAAATTACAGGCGGCGGCACACGTTGAAGAAACTGTGTTTACTGTGAAGACAGAAAATAATACATTGATGTTTTATTTTGGTGATGCTAATTCACACGCAGGATCATTTGTATTTCAATCTGATATAACAGGTGAATTAAAAAACACTTGGAGTTGGCCGATACAACAAGTAATCAGTATTTTAAGTCTTGATGGGAAAGTTAAAATGAGTATTTCTGATCAAGGAGCAATGCAGATTACAGTAGATAGTGGAATTGGTGAATACAATTACATATTGCCTGCACAAACAAAGTAGTATATGGATAAGAAGATACCAACTGATAATCTAACTGAAAAGCAGAAAGACTATGCAACTTTTCTTCCTGCATTAAGCAGTTTTTATGCTAGGGATCTTGGTAAAGCAAGACATCAAGAAGACTACATAAAACCTGAAAGAGTACCTCAAAACTTTGAACATGGTGTTGAAGGAATGAATTATATGAGTTCCAAAGACACTTATTTCTATTACAAGTGGCATTTATATTCGGCGGGTCATGCTGATTTGAATATGGATCACTTTTCTGTAAGAGACGATATTATTAGAAATAGAGACAGAAAAGACAATTGGGTACTTGGCGATTCAGGTGGTTTCCAGATTGGTAAAGGTGTTTGGGAAGGTGATTGGAAAGATTCTAATTGTCCTAAGGCTAAAAAGAAACGTGAACAAGTGTTGGCGTTTATGGATGGTAATATGGACTATGGTATGATATTGGATATACCTGCTTGGGTATCTCGTTCTCCTGCGGGTGCGGCGGCAAGTAAAATCAGTTCATATCAAGAAGCAGTTGATGGTACAAAAATTAACAACGACTATTTTATGAAAAATAGAAATGGTAATTGTAAGTTTTTAAATGTACTGCAAGGTGAAAACTTCCAACAAGCAGACGATTGGTACACACAAATGAAAGACTATTGTGATCCAAAGATACATCCTAGCACACACTTTAATGGTTGGGCAATGGGTGGTCAGAATATGTGTGATATACACTTGGCATTGAAACGTCTAGTGGCTTTAAGATTTGACGGCTTACTAGAAAAAGGTGTACATGATGTGATGCACTTCTTAGGTACAAGTAAATTAGAGTGGGCAGTGCTACTAACAGATGTTCAAAGAGCAATTAGAAAGTATCACAATCCAAACTTTATGATTACATTTGATTGTGCTTCACCTTTTTTAGCAAGTGCAAACGGACAGATATACACTGATATTGAAATTGAAGACAAAAAGAAATGGACTTATAGAATGCAACCAAGTGTTGATAATAAAGATTTCTCAACTGAAACAAAATTGTTTAGAGATGCTGTATTAGAAAAAGGCATCTTTAATAATTTTTTAGACAGTGCAGTTAGCAAAAGATTAATGCTGAAAGATGTCACTTGTTACAAGCCTGGTGATTTAAACAAAATGGGTAACGAAGGTAAAACTTCTTGGGACTCATTCAGTTATACACTACAAATGGCACACAATGTTTGGACACATATTTCAGCAGTACAAGAAGCAAATAGAAAATATGATGCTGGTTTAAATCCTAAAATGCTGGTTGAAGAAAAATTTGATAGAATTGCTTTTAGAGATATTGTAAATGCTATATTTGCCACAAGCAGTAGAGATGAGGCAAACATGGTAATCGAAGAGTTTTCAAGATTCTGGATGTCAATTATTGGCACTAGAGGTGCAACAGGTAAAAAGACTGTGAACGCAAGTACACAGTTTTCTAATCTATTTGAGGAGGGATAAAATGGCAAATAAAAGTAAAAAAGTAAAAGCAATCGAGAAAGAGTACCACTGGTACAAAGGAAAAGTAGACCAAATGGAATCAGAACGTTCATATGATAGATCATGGGACGGCAAACAACTACTTTTAAAATTTAAAAAAATGAAACTGTTTTTGAAAACACAGTTAAAGAAAATGCAGGAAACACTATAAGCAATGAAAAGTTTGGTTGTTGGATTAGGATTCGGACAGTTATACGTCAACATTCTTAAAAGAATGGGACATGAAGTTATCACTGTGGATATAAATCCTGATTCTAATGCAGACTTCACAGAACTTACAACAGCCATATCTGCTCACAACTCATTCGATACTGCTCATGTATGTGTACCTAATCATTTACACTACAAGACAGCATTAAAATTAGCAGATCATACAAAGATTGTGTTTGTAGAGAAGCCAGGTGTAGAAACAATTAATCACTGGCGATTGCTTACGAACCTAAATAAGTCAACAAGATTTATGATGACAAAGAACAATCAGTGGAGAAACAATATCAAACAGATAGCAGAAAATTGTGAAGCAAGTGATATGATACAGATTAATTGGGTAAACAAAAATAGAATTCCAGGACCTGGAACATGGTTTACAGATAAGAGCAAAGCATTTGGTGGTGTGAGTAGAGATCTGTTACCTCACTTAATGAGTATAATGATGTCTGTAAACAAAAACACGTATCAAGATTTTAAAGTCCAAAAGTATCACACAGAGCAAAGATGGAACTTGTCGGATTGTACAGGCACAGATTATGGTGTTGTCAATGAAAATGGAGTTTATGATGTAGATGATTCAGCCACTATGGAATTGACAGATGGTAACAAAACCTATATACTGTATGCTAATTGGAAAAATAACTTACACGATGACATGGCTATACATTTTTACAAAAACGGAGAATCGCATTTAGAATCAATATCTTTAGGATTATGTCCAGAACAAGCATATGAAGAAATGATTAAAAACAGTTTGATACATCTAGAAGATGATATTTTCTGGAACAATCAATTAGAACAAGATTTATACATACAGGAAAAAATTAATGACAAAAGTAAAGATATTATACACTGAAGGTAAAGGTGAATTCAAAGAAGGTGAATTTGAAGTGCCTGATATTAAACCTGATCAAATAAAAGTAAAAAGCATCTATACAGGTGTATGTAGAAGTGATATAGATATGATGAACGGTGACTTTGGTCCACTTCCTTTGAGTATGCAAGGTCATGAAGGTTTAGGTGAAGTATTAGAAATAGGCAGTGAAGTAAAAGACATTGACGTAGGAGATTATGTTGCAACAAGAGGTGAACCTGCTTATGCTGATCAATACAATGCTGATAAAGGAACTTATGTTAGTGTTCCTGAAGCAGACCCTAAATACATCATAGAACCAGTTGCTTGTGGTTTGAATGTAGTAATGCAAGAAGAAGATCAATTTGAAAAACGCAATAGCAAAGATGCAAGAATTGCCATTATAGGCAGTGGGTTTCTATCTTGGGTAGTATATCAATACTTAACTGCCAACTATTTCTTTCAAATAGATGTAATAGGCAGTCACAACAAAGAACGTTGGGGGAAGAGTTTGAAAGATAACTTTGAAGGCACTTATGATATTGTGATTGATTTAAACACTAGAGATGAAGTGTTTGTAAGAGATATCGTAAAACCACAAGGATTAATTGTGCTAGGTGCAGAAAAAACAAACAAAATTACAACATCATTTAGCAAATTGTTATGGAATGCTGTCACTGTTATATTTCCGTCTCCTAGACAAAAAGATTTTCAAAGATGTATGAAGACAGCAGTGAACATGGTTGAAAAGGGTGCATTGAATATAGATAAATTTTGGAGTAAAGGATATGATAGAAAAACTGAATGGCAAGATGCTTTTAAAGAAGGTAATCAAAGAATGCCAGGATACAGCAGAGGATATATAGAATGGCTTTAGACACAGCAAAAAGGAAACAGGTAATATATTTCACAGGTACAGAAATAGAAAACACAGTAGCAAAGGGTTGGCAGACATTATTTGTGGTAGGTGTTAGACCCGCTGAAGAAATTGAAAAATTGGCAACTGAACACAAAGCAAAGCACATATACTTTGGAACAAGTCAAAGTTTCATTGTTAATTCTGAAGAAGATTTAAAACCTTGGTATGACATGATTAAATCATTGTTAGATAAGGATTTTTGGATTACTCTTGATTTTGGTATAGAATATATGGAACAAGTTACTCAAACAGGATTAATGAGTTATAAAAAGTTTATTCCAATGATAAGTGCCAAAATTCCAAACATTTACAAAGTAAATGGTAATGCTACTCTTAAAATAGATGATGTGACGTGGGGGCATTCAAACACAGGTGTTTGGAGTAGAAATCTTAATGAAATTACAAAAGATATGCACTATACAGATTGGAAAGAATATGTGGGGGACACAGTAATTGACGTTGACACAGACGAATAAAATTGCTATAATTAATTATGAATAAAAAAACATTTATATGGGTAACATTTAAAAAAGAAGGCATTCATAAATATCCTGCGGCATTGGATGATCCAAAGTTAGCAACAGGTGATGAATATGATGTATCATTTTTAGGATATCCTCACAGACATATATTTCATTTTAAAGTAGAAATAGAAGTATTTCACGATGATCGAGACATCGAATTTATTCAATTCAAAAGATGGTTAGAAAAACTGTATGCAGAAAAAACTTTACAGTTAGATTATAAATCTTGCGAAATGATAAGTGATGATCTATATGAAACAATTACTAAAAGATATCCAGGTAGAGAGATTATCATCAACGTTAGCGAAGATGGTGAGAATGGTAGTGAAACCATCTACCATGTCGAGGGTTAGTCCTTGACATACGTGTTCGGCATTATTGCTTTTGTTTGTCTGATAGGGTATAGTATTACTATGCCTCATCCATTGACAGGCAATGGCAATGAAATGCTGAGTGACATTTGCTTTATGTCATTCATAGCATTTGCCGGATTAAGTTTTATTTTTAATATGGAAAACAAATGACAGTTTATATTGTAGATTTAGAAGCAGTTGACACAAGGTACACGAAAGAGTGGAAGTACAACCTTCCTAAACAACTCAAACGTGCTACTAATTTAGATGTTGTATCTATCAGTGGTGGCGATACTCCACAAGCAACTACACCTGGAGCATTTTTAAACTTTGGTGGTACTAATGTTTACAAAGCCAATCAAATGCAACAAATAGGTAAACTATTCTGCGATGGAAAAATAAAAGATGGCGATTACTTCTTGTACACAGATGCATGGAATCCAACTGTACTACAATTAAAGTACATGGCAGAACTGTTAAAAGTAAAAATTAAAATAGGTGGTATGTGGCACGCCGGTTCATATGATCCACAAGACTTTTTAGGCAGATTGATTGGAAGTGCAGATTGGGTTAGAAACACTGAACAAGCAATGTTTGATGTGTTTGATAATAATTTTTATGCCACAGACTTTCATATTGATTTATTCTGTGAAACATTTACAAAAGCAGAACAGTATGTAGGTTTAAATGCTCCAAAAGGTAACAAGGTATGTAGAGTAGGTTGGCCCATGGAGTACATGGAACACACTTTGGATATGTATCAGAACATGGATAAGAAAAATATTATTCTTTTTCCGCACAGAATGGCTCCTGAAAAGCAACCTGCTATATTTCAAGATTTAAAAAATTCTTTACCACAATATGAATTTATTACGTGTCAAGAAAAGCCTTTAACTAAAAATGAATATCACAACTTACTAGGTCAAGCAAAATTAATGTTCTCTGCTAATTTACAGGAAACATTAGGTATCAGTTGGTATGAAGGTGCTATACTTGGAGTTATTCCAATGATGCCTGACAGATTGAGTTATAAAGAAATGGCACTAAATGAATTCTTATATCCAAGCGATTGGACCGAGAATATGGAAACTTACAAAAAAAATAAAAAACAGTTAATGGCAAAGATTGAAGACTACATGGAAAATTATTCGAAATATGCTCCTGCTGTTTTAAAACAAAAAACAAAACTGAGAGATCAATATTTTTCAGGTAACAAACTATATGGAGTAGTATCAAATGGCTAAAAAAGGTTTATCATCACCAGTACCACAAAATCATCTAGCATCGAATGGTGTATATGTTTTGATGGAAGAAATTACAATGGAATCTTGTAGAAATTGTTTAACGTGGATTATGAATCATAATCTAGCAGAAACAAGACTTCCACAATTAACTTTAATTATTAATTCACCAGGTGGCGATGTTCACGCCGCATTTGCATTAATTGACACAATGAAAGCAAGTACTATACCAATTAAAACTGTGGGATTAGGATTAATTGCTTCGTGTGGATTTTTATTATTCATAGCAGGGAAAAAAGGCTCAAGAATATTAACACCCAACACTGCAATACTATCACACCAATACAGTTGGGGCAGTGCAGGAAAAGAACATGAACTGTATGCAAGAGTTAAAGAGTTTGAATTGAGCACAAATAGAATGATAGAACACTACAAAAAATGTATTGGTATGAGCGAGAAGCAAATAAGAGAAATTTTACTTCCACCGCAAGACGTTTGGTTATCTGCCAAAGAAGCAAAGAGACTTAAAATTTGTGACAAAGTAGAAGAGTTATACTAATGCGTGAAGACTTGATGGTGCAACAACAAGTTTCAAACACTTGGCAACACATGGTGGGTGTTATTTGCTTGAATCAAACTAATCGTAAACAAGTCAAAGCAGTACTGCCTAAACTGTTTAAAAAATGGGCAACGCACACAGAACTTCTCAGTTCTGCAAACATTTCTGATCTTGAGAAAATACTCAAGCCATTAGGAATGCAAAAAAGGAAAGCAGAAAGAATATACAGAATGAGTCAACAATTTAGCGGTTGGAACGGTGATGATGCCACAGAGTTATACGGCATAGGCAAATACGGTTCAGACAGTTATAAATTGTTTTATAAAAATGAAGTACCAACGAATGTTGGTGATCATGAACTTAATAGATATATCATAGAGGAGTTAAATTTATATGGCGAGTAAAAAAGATAAAGACGAAGTTAAAGAAGTATGGAGTGTTAGTGAAGATTCTCTGTCACCAGGCATTGCAGGTCCATCAGAAAGTATTACAATAAATTACGAAATGGATCCTATGGGAGTTACACCTTCAGGTATGATAGGAAGTGCACCGCTAGACTTTGGAGAAGATGCAGGTAAAGGTTTTGAAAATATGACATTTAAAGATTACTTACCTGGTAAACCTTTTGAAGACACAGTACCAACTTTAGAAACTATAGATAAAGTGTGTGACGATTATCCTTCATTACAAATAGCATACGAAAAATTCAAGAACGTTTGGAGAATCTGTTATACAGATTACTGTTCTAAAAACCCAGATGAGGAGAACTATTAATGGACAATAAAGTTTATTTTACAATGATACAGATTCGAAACGGTATGGATAAAATCTGTGAGCAAATGGGTAAAGATGGATTTGAACCTGACCTTGTTATGGGTATTAACAGAGGTGGATGTATTCCGGGTGTGTATATGAGTCATCGATTACATATACCACATGAAGCATTAGATGTTAGATTGAGAGATCATAAAGCAAAACCAGATTTACGTAATCTAGAAAAAGCCTATGCATTTCAAAAAAAAATATTGATAATAGACGACATTAATGATTCTGGTAATACATTCAAATTCATTCGTGAAAATTTTGGTGGAGAAGATAGAGTAAAAACAGCCGCAATCATACACAATGAGCCAAGCAAGTTTGACACATTAGATTATTGGTGCTATAATATAAACAAAGAGGAAAATCCGCAGTGGATTGTATTTCCTTGGGAACAGTGGTAATGATAAAAGTAGACACATTAGAAAAAGCAAGAGAAGATGGCAGAGCACCTTGGACTGACGTTGTATATGATTTTAAAGATATGATGTGGTACAATGACGGATATCCAGTTACAGAAGGACATTCTTTAATAGTGCCTAAAGAAGCAACACAAGAAAGACTTATTAGATGTGTTGAACTTGCAATTAAAATAGGCAATGACAATGTTGCCAAAGGTGTTGTTGACGGATACAATGTTGGGATCAATGTTGGTGAAGCGGCAGGACAAACTGTGATGTATCCACACGTTCATCTTATTCCTAGGAAAAAAGGTGATTGTGAAAATCCCAAAGGTGGTGTAAGGAATGTTATACCAGGCAAAGGGGATTACACAAAAAATGAATAATGAACCATTTATCAAAGTTTATGATGATCTAATACCTGCTTATTTGCAAGATCATCTTGAGTTAATTACATTAGGTGTTAAAAGCAAGGGTGAAGAGTTTATTGATCCCAGTGTTGATTTTAAATGCAAATATGAAGTAACTGCTAAAGAAACAAATCAACCGCCATTAAGTTTTGTACATTTGCTTAAATCACATACATCAATCAGTAAACATCTTGATAATTTCGGAATGGTGGCTCAGGCTTTGTGCAATGTAAATGATTTAATATTGCAAAATATTATGTTAGCAAGAGTGTTTATCACAGTGCCACACCAAACAGATTTAAAACATTATGCACCTCACATTGATATAGAAGTTGAACACATGGTTGTGATTTATTTTATTAATGATGCTGATGGTGATACAGTATTTTTTGACAATGATGGAAAAATTATAAAATCAGTTGAACCAAGAAAAGGTAGAGCAATTATCTTTGATGGTAAAATAAAGCATGGAGGCGGTATTCCTAAAAACGGCCCACGTTGTATTGCAAACTTTGATTTAAAGGTAAAACAATGAGTAGAACACTTTTTATAGGCGATAGCCACACAGTAGGATATAAGACCATTGAAGGAAAAATTGGTCCTGGCAGTTTTACGTTCTGGAACGAAAACAATTATGCAGTAAAATATTCTGAAATACACAACAAGGATATTGTAATTTATGCACAACCTGGTGCAACAAATAATCTATACACAACTTGGTTGGCTAATATGTTTTCTAAATACAATGATATAGATGAAGTGTTTATATGTTTGGCTCCGTTGAACAGAATAGAATTAAGTTTCGATCCTGATTTAAAGCATGAAGCAGATCCATTAGATCAATTTACATACGAACATCCAGAGTCAACTGAAAATGTTAGAAAATTTTCTGATCAACCTGTGGCAGGAAACACTGTGCAAATATTACAAAAGCCTGTGGGAGATGATTATAAAAAGATACCAAGCATTGGATTTTCAGCAGACCATGGATTAACGTCACCCGATTTAAGAAAAGATTCTTATATGTCTGTGAAACTGTTTTATGAATGCAATACAGTGATAGAAAAAAGAGAATTTTTAAAAAATATGTATATGTGGGATAAGATGTGTACAGAAAACAACGCAAAGTTGTATGTGTTTAATTTTAGAAGCAGAGGTGTATGGCCCAGTGATACAGATTATTTTGGTAAGATTGATACCATGAAAAGAGCGAACCAGAGTGTGGAACAACATCTAAATACATTAGGACATAAAGCAGAAGATTATTTTATTGAAGACAAAGAACATTTTAACAATCAATATCATAAATTGATAGCAACAGAATATTTGAAATGGCTAAAAGAATACTAATAGCAGGCGACAGTTTTGGTTGTGAATGGCCCAACGGTGAAGGAATAGGTTGGCCTCTTATACTGTCTGAAACTCATGCTGTAAACAATGTGGCTCAGGCTGGTGTAGGTGAATACAAAATACTGAAACAATTACACAATGTAAGTGCTCAAGATTCCTATTGGGTTAACAACTATGATTGCGTGGTTGTGTGTCATACCAGTCCTAGTAGAATACACACACCTAAACATCCTGTACACAAACAAGGTTTACATGAAAACTGCGATTTAATATATTCCGATATCGCAAACAAATTTGACTGGTTCAATCCTAGATTGAAAACTGCTAAAAATTGGTTTTATCATCATTACGATGACGAATACCAAAAAGACCTATACCAAATTACACGTGAAGAAATAAATCGATTTATTACAATACCATATTTGGCAGTAGATAATTTCAGCATTAGCAACCAATTTGCTGGCGAAAATCATACACTAGATTTAACAGATATTTGGCCCGAACACAGAGGAGAGATCAACCACTACACTCCCGAAGGAAACCAAATTGTGCTTAAACAAATCATTGACAAATTGGATAAAATTTGTTAATATAGTAATAACAGAGGAGAAATAAAACTATGGCAAGTAGACAAAATATATATGATGCAATGGTGGCACACGCCAAAGGACATATAGAAAAACACGTAACAAATGTGCAAATCTATATGGAAAAGGCTGTGGGAATTGGTGAACACGGAGACATTCTTGAAACTATAGAAAAAGAATTAAAAGTGATTGCTGAATATCATGATCAATTAGAAGTTTTAGAAAAATATATCAAGAGGGACTAATGAAAGCATCAGAACGAATAAGACAAAGGCTTAAGGAAAAAGATATTAGATTTCACAGTAATGATAATATCGCTGATTTTGTAGAACAAGGTGAACTGGAAGAACTTCAAAAAGAGGTTGAAGAAAATTTTGCAGGAGTTCTTGATGCATTGGTGATTGATACTGAAAATGATCACAACACAAAAGAAACTGCAAGACGTGTTGCTAAAATGTACATAAAAGAAATATTTGGTGGTAGATTTGTTCAACCGCCTAAAGTTACTTCTTTTCCTAATATGGGATATAGAAGTTTATACACTAGCGGTCCGATTAGTGTTAAGTCCACGTGTGCTCACCATTTTCAGAACATTGTAGGAAAATGTTGGGTTGGTGTATTACCGGAGAAGGAAGTAATAGGACTTTCTAAATTTAATAGAATAGTTCATCATATTGCTGAAAGACCTCAGATACAAGAAGAAATGACAACACAGATTGCTGAAGCATTACAAAAATATGCAAAAACTCCTAACGTGGCTGTATTGATAAAAGCAGAGCATCATTGCATGACACACAGAGGTGTAAGAGAACATGAATCTGATATGACTACTGCTATCATGCTAGGTGCATTTGATAGCCATGCTCCTCTTAAGAAAGAGTTTTATGATATTTGTATGAGCATGAAAGGTCATGACTAAACTTAGATATTCAGAAGCATTTTACTCTGTACAGGGCGAAGGACGTTTTGTTGGAGTACCAAGTGTGTTCTTACGAACATTCGGTTGTAACTTTCGTTGTATGAATTTTGGTTTGGCTAAAGAACCAAATAGAGCAGAAAAACTCAAACAAGGAATAAAATACAATCCGGAAGTTAAAGAGTTATTGGACGCAGGGATAACTGACAAAGTGGAAAAGTTTGAAGACTTGCCAATAATACATACAGGCTGTGACACTTATGCCAGTATATACCCTGAGTTCAAAAAGTTTATGATGGACAAGACGGTTGACGAAGTGGTGGATCATGTGTTATCATTAACTCCTGAAGGCAAGTGGACTATGTCTAATGGACAAGATGTACACTTTATATTAACAGGCGGTGAGCCTTTGTTGGGATGGCAGAGGTTTTATGTAGAATTATTTGAACATCCAAGAATGAAGGATTTAAAAAATGTTACTTTCGAGACAAATACAACGCAGACTTTACACAAGGATTTTGAAGACTATCTTAGAAAACAAGACAAATTCGAAGTCACTTGGAGTTGCTCTCCGAAACTTTCCGTATCGGGTGAGCCTTGGAACACTGCTATCAAACCTGAAATTGCTAGGTCTTATAACGGGATTCCTAATAGTAAAATGTATTTCAAATTTGTGGTCGCTGATGCTTCCGATGTTGACGAAGTTTCAAAAGCAGTTGCCGAGTACAATCAAGTGGGAATCAACGTTCCCGTTTATGTCATGCCACTGGGAGGAAGATCAGAAGAGTACAAACTTAACACAAAAAACGTTGCCGAACTTGCAATGGCAAGAGGATGGAGATACACTCCAAGACTACACGTCGACATATTCGGAAATGCCTGGGGGACTTGATAAGATAAACAAAGACAAAATGGAGAACAAAAATGGACATAATTAAAAAAATTAAACAAGTAAAGGACAAGTTTATTAAGAAGAAAGAAACAACTTCTGAAGAAACTAGTAAAAATCCAAAGTTAGAAGCACTAATGAAAGAAAAAGAACAAGCAACAGCAAAAGGAGAACCTTGGGTTGCTGTGTTAGATACAAAAATTAATCAGGAAAACATTAGAAATGGATTCTTTGAATTAGATTGGAACAATGAATTCATAGAAAAATTGTTGGACGCAGGATATAAAGGCGAATCAAATGAACAAATAGTAGATGGTTGGTTCAGAACAATAGCCCAAAACATTCTTCAAGAAGAAGGATTAGATCCAACAAGAGGTGCTGGATACATTAATACTAAAAATTTAAGTGACGATAAGTCAGAAATAAGTTAAGGAGATAAAAATGACAGACTCAGAAGAGAAGCAAAGAGCACTAGACGCCTCGATGGAAAACGAGAGTGTGGGACATAAAGACAACTATGGTCCTATGGTGCAAATATCAATCAAAGAGTATGATAGGTTGAAAGAGAAACAACACTACATCACTGACAAAGGATGTATTGATATCATAGACAACATAGAAAGACTCACAAGAGCATTGAGAAAACATATTGTAAGAACAGATATTGAATAATGAATTATATAATTGTAGACACAGCCAATACATTTTTTAGAGCCAAACACGCAATACAGAGTGATTTGGATTCTAAGATAGGAATGGCTCTACATATTACATTAAACAGTATTCGTAAAGTATGGCAAGATTTTAAAGGTGACCATGTTGTATTTTGTTTGGAAGGTAGAAGTTGGCGTAAAGACTTTTATGAACCTTATAAACGTAATAGAAAAAATGCTAGAGATGCCAGAACAGAAAAAGAAGTTGAAGAAGATTTAGTATTTTGGGAAACATTTGATAATTTCAAAGAATTTATAGACACAAAAACAAACTGCACTGCTATTCAGAATCCTCAACTTGAAGCAGATGATTTAATTGCAGGCTGGGTACAATCACACCCTAATGACAATCATATTATTGTTTCAACAGATGGCGACTTTGCTCAATTGATTGCTCCTAATGTGTGTCAGTATAACGGCATAACTGAAGTTACAATCACTCATGAAGGATATTTTGACGCAAAAGGAAATAGAGTAATAGATAAAAAGACTAAAGAAGAAAAACCTGCTCCAAATCCACAATGGTTACTGTTTGAAAAATGTATGAGAGGCGATACTGCTGATAATGTATTTTCCGCATATCCAGGTGTGCGTACAAAAGGAACTAAAAAGAAGGTTGGTTTACAAGATGCATTCGAAGACAGAGATTCTAAAGGATACAACTGGAATAACATGATGCTACAACGTTGGGTTGATCACAATGGCGACGAGCATAGAGTTATGGAAGACTTTCAAAGAAATGTAACTTTGTGTGACTTGACAGCACAACCTAAGGATATAAGAACATTGATTGAGGATACTATCAACAATGTTAAACCTAAAACTGTTGAACAAGTAGGATTAAAATTAATAAAATTTTGTGCTAAATGGGATATGCAAAAAATTGCAGAATATCCACAAACATATGCAGAACCATTAAATGCAAAATATAAACTTAAAGAGGAGGCAACAGCATGACAAATAAATTTTTTGCAAAGCCGATATTAGAGAACAGATTCTGGATATTAGAATCTGATGGAGAAAAAGTAGGAACTATATGTAGACAAGAAGATAGAAGATATATGTTTAGTTGTTCCGATGGTACTAGAATATTCGACACTCAACAACAACTTCAAATGAATTTTAATGGAGAATGGATGTGGGGTTCATCAATTAGTGCTCCAAAAGAAGAAAAAGAAAATGAAGATAATTCAGTTTATGATTATCCGTCAAAGTTTAAACCTTATAATATGGTGTTTGATGTAAAACGTAAATTACCATTGTTTAATAAAAGCAAAAAATCAAAAAGTTTATACTGTGCTGGATACTATGTTATTCAGTTTGAAAAAGGTTGGGTAAGAAGTTATTGTCCTAAATTATTAACATTGGACAGTTATCCTTTTAAAGGCCCATTTAGAACATCATTAGAAATGAAAACGGAGTTAAGCAATGCCAACAAACGAACCTATTAACACAGCCAGTTTACAACAATTTATACAACAAGTTAAAGGTGCTGACCTCAGCAACCAAAAAGAAGTGCGTTTAGACATCAATACAGCCAAGCAAGTCACGTATAGCCTAGCAACAGTGTTGGCCCGTTTAGCGGGTAACTATGAGGGTCTAATGACACAAAAAACTACCGCTGAAGCCGAAGCAATTGAAATAAAAGTAGACGGCGGTAATCTTTAATACTACCATAAAATAGATAAATACTCATATAACATGAGTAGACCTAAACCGACTATTTTACTGGAATTCACTGATCGCAAATCTTACAAGAGCGAACAGGTACTTGCGGCTGAAGGTATATGGGCAGTATTCTACAAACAAAAACCATTCAATTTAAAATCAGCAAATATGCTGAATAACTACCCGGGTCCAAAATACAAAAAAGTATCGTTTTCAAATCCTGGACACGCATTCAATCTAGCGAAGAAATTGAACACCATGTTCAACACTGAAGACTTCACAGTGGTCAAATTGACCCAGGGTGAAACAGTCAGTGAAAAATGAACTGGAAAGAAACCTACACCAAAATATTCTTAAAACAGGCTGAAATAGGTATCAGCGAAAATACTCTAAAAGAGTATATGCCAACTTGGTGGAAGAACACTAGGGACAAAGGTTCAGGAGGTTTACGATTGACTGATGCTGGTTTGGAGTTTATTAAAGAAAGGTTACAACTACAAACATATGATGTACCATTTCCTATTGATTTTAATCTTACCACTCAAACTATAATATTCCTAGACAAATATATAAACTGTCCTTACTACCTAGCAGATGATGGTGTAATTGTTACCAACGAAAAGAAAGCAATGGAATTAATGTTGTTTTCTGGAGATATCCGAAAATATGGTATCAATAAAGCACTTTCTAGGCTAGAAACATCAGAATAAGTTATCCACAGACGCTAGAACCCGCATAAACCTTGACTTCTTCACGGTTGACTTTTGGAGTACCAGAATGTATTATTAAGTATAACAACAAATTAACGAGGAGTACAAAATGGTAAAACAAAGTAAAACACAAGATGCTGGTCTTACAAGCAGACAACTTTCGCCTAATAAAGCAAAGGCAAGTATCTTACACGCATTAAAAATCAAAAGACCAATATTTTTATGGGGCGGCCCAGGTATTGGTAAATCAGATGTTATTCACCAAATTGGTAAAGATATCAATGCCAAAGTAATTGATATTAGATTAAGTTTATGGGAGCCTACAGATATTAAAGGTATTCCTTATTACAATTCTAAAGAAAACAATATGACTTGGGCAAGTCCGTCAGAGTTGCCTACACAGGCATTGGCTAAAAAGCACAAAAATATGATATTGTTTTTAGATGAGATGAATTCTGCGGCACCTTCAGTACAGGCGGCGGCATACCAACTTATATTGAACAGAAGAGTAGGTCAATATGAATTGCCTGACAATGTATTGATTGTAGCGGCTGGTAACAGAGAGGCAGACAAAGGTGTTGTATATAGAATGCCTGCTCCGTTGGCAAACAGATTTATCCACTTAGAAATGAAAGCAGAATTTGAAGACTGGTTTGAATGGTCAGTGGCTAACAATGTGAACAAAGACGTTGTTGGATATCTAACTTTTAGCAAAAAGGACCTGTATGACTTTGATCCTAAGTCACCAAGTAGGTCGTTTGCTACTCCGAGATCTTGGTCATTTGTGAGTGAATTACTTTCAGATGATTTAGATGAAAACACTATAACTGACTTGGTCAGTGGTGCAGTGGGTGAAGGACTTGCAGTTAAGTTCATGGCTCACAGAAAGGTGGCTTCACAGTTACCTAATCCTTCAGACATACTTGAAGGTAAAATAACAGATCTGAAATCGAAAGAAATATCAGCAATGTACTCGCTTACGGTTTCACTATGTTATGAACTCAAAGAAGCAAATGACAAAAAAGATAAGAAGTTTAATGACAAAGTTAATAAATTTCTTAGATTTATGATGGATAATTTTGATACAGAACTTGTTGTTATGGGTATCAAGATGGCATTAACTCAGTATCAATTACCGATTGATCCTGATGCTGTCAAATGTTTTGATGAATTCCACGAAAAATACGGCAAATATATTACTGCCGCTCAAAGCATCAAATAATAGTGTTGAATATAGGGCACTTTTTACCGGTGCCCTATACCAAAAAAGAGTTGACTAATTTACCAAAAGAAAGTATAATAGTATTATGAACACAGACACTTTAGAAATAGAAAAAAAAGAATTAAGTCCAGAACAGTTAAAAACCCTTAGAGCAGAAGTTATTGATAAAATTGTGGTTGCTAGAGTTGGATTATTATTAAGACATCCTTTCTTTGGTAATATGGCTACAAGATTACAAATTAAAGAATGTGATGAATGGTGTCCTACTGCCGCAACTGATGGCAGAAACTTATTTTTTAACACAGAGTTTTTCAGCAAGATGACATCTAAAGAAATTGAATTCGTTATAGCACACGAAATACTTCATTGTGTGTTTGATCATATGACAAGAAGAGAAGACAGAGATCCACAACTTCATAATATTGCTTGTGATTACATTGTGAACAATACTTTGGTTAGAGACAACATCGGAGAGAAGCCAAAAGCAGTACAAATATTTCAAGATTGGAAATACGATGGTTGGGCAAGTGAAGCCGTGTATGATGATATCTACAAAAAAGGTAAAGAACAAATGGAACAGTTAGGCAAACTGTTAGACGAACACATTGATTGGGAAAAAGGTGAAAGCACAGGTGGTGGTGGACAAGATGACAAGGACAATAAGGATAAGAAGAAAGGTCCTACATATTCAAAAGAAGAATTAGAACAGATTAAAAATGAAATTAAGGAAAGCATGATGTCGGCGGCACAGGCGGCAGGTGCTGGTAATTTACCTCAAGAGATTGAAAGAATTATTAAAGAGTTCACAGAGCCTAAAATGAACTGGAGAGAATTATTACAACAACAAATTCAAAGTGTAATTAAAAATGATTACACATTCGCAAGACCTAGTAGAAAAGGTTGGCATTCAGGAGTAATACTTCCAGGAACAAATTACGATGACACAATAGATATTTGTATTGCAATTGATACATCAGGATCTATTATGAATCAACAGGTTGAAGATTTCTTAGGTGAAGTACAGAGTATTATGGATCAATACAAAGATTACAATATTAAAATATGGTGTTTCGACACTGATGTACACAATGAACAAGACTACAACGCATCTGGTGAGTCGTTAGATTCGTACAAGATTGCTGGTGGTGGTGGTACAGATTTTCAGGCTAATTGGGAATACATGAAAGAAAACGACATTGTTCCTAAAAAATTCATAATGTTTACAGATGGATATACATGGGATGGTTGGGGTGAAGATGATTATTGCGATACTGTATTTGTTATAAATGGTCACCACGATAAGAACATGGAAGCACCTTTTGGTACTACTGTTCATTATGAATAATGTTTTCAAAAACTAATCAAATAAACCCGTTAAATTATTTCAACTGTAGACAGTTTACCAAAAAACCCAGAGGTTTAGAATACCTAAAATTAAATTTCGATTGGAATGATAACCAAGAACTTTTAGAAAAATGGATTTTAGAAAATTTAAAAGGAAGATTTTATATTGGTAAACATTTAGATGTAGATGTAAACGGAAAAATATCAAACCAAATTTTGGTAGGCTTCGAAAATCCAAAAGAACTTTCAATATTCAATCTTAGTTGCCCATTCATTAAACGTTATTAAATACTTCTGTATACAAAAACAAAGGAGCATTTTAAAATGACAGATACAAACCAAACAAAAACTGCCACAACTCCGACTCAAGAACAAGTAGTTGGAAAAGATGTAGCAGGTGCGGCACCAAAAGTTCAAGCAGGTGCTGGAGCAGAACTTACTGTTCAAGACTTAAACGTCCTTAAACAAATTATCGATGTTGCAAGTCAAAGAGGAGCATTCAAAGCCAACGAAATGGCAATGGTAGGTGCAACTTATAATAAACTAGAAGCATTTTTAAAGATTGTTGAACAGTCTCAAAAAGATGCCAATAAAACACCAGAAGGTGATAAACCAGCGGAGGCAAAATAATGGCCGATATAAAACACGTAGGAAGACTAAAAGGAACTAACAAAAAAGTTGTTGTTGCTTATAGAACAATTCCAGGTGACTCAAAATCAGCAGTTGTAATTGAAACAGCGAAACTAGATCCATTGGATCATGACGCTTTAATTAAAGTTGTTGAAAGCAATGAAGGTCAAACTTCATTTGAACTGTTTGAAGTTTTACAAAGAAACATGACTCCTGACAGTCAAGTTATGTTAACTAAATTTCACACAGGTGGATACATGAAAAAGGTATCAACTGATACAGTTGAAATGACACCAAACACAACTGACTCTGTTCAATTAGATGAATTAAACAAAATCATCGCTGGACAAAGAGGTGTGTCAATTGAAGATTTAGCAGTGACGCCATCAAATACGGCGGCTCCTGTTAAAGTTGCACAAAGTCAGATGTCATCAGCAAGTAAAGAGCAACCTTTAACAGATGAGAAATTAGCGTCTAACTTAAGAAGTGATGCTGATCGTTTGTACAAAGAGGCGGCAAGATTACGTGCTGAAGCAGAAGAACTTGCACCAACTACAAAGAAAAAGTCTAAGTAAAGCATAGTGTCTGGCGTGGTCAAATTCCGTAAAAAACAATTGCCTAAGGAAGTAGTGGCTCACTGGCCCGAAGTATTTTCGGACCTACATATTGAGTCAATACCAATTGAATATTTGCTGTCTATTAAAGTAGAATTTAGAGATGGCAAGAATTGGGAAATACGTGTTAAAAAGAACCGTCAGAAGTTGACTAACAAAGAGTTAGAGAAGAATATTAAAGAATTGTTTCAACACTATGGAAACGACATCAAAAACGTTGATTTTAGGATAGATACTAACAAGGTTAAAGCAGATATTACAAAACGTACTAAAACCTTCCTAAAAAAGCGGAAATAGTAACTCCAGCAATCTTCAAAGCGGAATAAATACACTATAATATACGTTAGGAGCATATTACAAATGGCATTACAAATTAGACGTGGAACAGACGCAGAGAGAGGTGGCATAACACCTTTAGCAGGTGAATTAGTATTCACTACAGATACAAAAAAATTATTCGTAGGAGACGGTTCTACAGTAGGTGGTGTACAAGTAGACACAACACTAGCGGCACAATATCTAGCAGTCAACAGCAATATTACACCAGATGCATCTAACACAAGAGATATTGGAACAAGCAGTGCTAATTGGAGAACAGGTTTTTTCCAAACTGTAGATGCTTCACACATAGACGCAGTATCAATCAATGGTAACATTGTAAGTGGAGATTCCACAGTAATTGTTAATGTAGGTGCAGGCACAGTAACAGCGGACCTAACAGGTAATGTTACAGGAAATGTAGCAGGTGCTTTAACAGGTAATTCAACAGGTACTCACAAAGGTACTGTAAATGCTGACGATGCCTCATTAAGAATAGATGGTGCTTCAGACAGAATTACAAACAGTGTTTTAGATTTTGATGGCAGTGTTATTAATCTTTTATCAGGTAACGGAATTCAAATAGGTACAAACAGTTCAGTGGCAGGTGTTGGTTTAGAAATTTTCAACACAGATCACACAGCCAGAAATGCATTAAGACTTTATTCAGATGCAGGTAATGCCAACACATTCAACTCAATAGAATCATACGCATCTAGAGGTTCAATTGTAACTCCAACTGTAAGTGTAGCAGACGATTCATTATTTGGTTACATAAATTATGGTCACGATGGATCAAACTATGTACAGTCTAGTTTTATTGTAGCAGGTGTTGATTCACAGGCAACTGTAGGTGCTGGCGCAGTACCAGGAAACATTGTGATGGGTACAACTCCAGATGGTGGTACAACAAACAATACAGTTGTAATAAACAAAGATGGTAATTTGGGTATTAACATATTAACTCCAACAGAAAAATTAGATGTGGTTGGTAACGTTAAAACATCAGGCTTTGTACAATTTGGTTCATTAACAACTGTCCAAAGAGATGCTCTTACTCCAGCAAACGGTATGGTTGTATACAACTCAACAGATAATAAATTCCAAGGTTACGAAGCAGGCGGTTGGGCTAACCTAATATAATCCAATGATAGTCCGAATTACAGGACACACAAAAGGCATAGGCAAGTGTTTACATGATGACCTAGTTGCGGAAGGACATGACGTTGTAGGTTATTCAAGAAGCAATGGCTTTGATATCAGCACTCCAAAATCTAGACAACTTATTATAGAAGAATCCAAACAAGCAGATGTATTCATTAATTGTGCTTGGCCCGATGGTGATTTGCCAATGACAGAACCCGAACAGTTTGATGGACAAACTGAAATGCTTAAAGCAATGATTCAACTCTGGGAAGGCAATAAAGATAAAAAAATTTTAAACCTAAGTTCTAAATCCTGCTATAACGATTCCGACACAAACGACTTCATGGAAAAATATGGCAATGCCAAAAAAGAACAAAATAAAATTGTGGAAAATCGTATCAATGTGTATGGTCCGCATATTCTTAATGTTATATTAGGATGTACAGATACACAAATCAGCGAGTACATGGAAGGCAATAAAATCGATCCCAATGAACTTTCCAAGTGGATTATTAAAATGTTACTGTGTGAAACAATGTATTTTCAAAGTGTAACAATAGATGCTACACAATTAAATTATAAACCTAAATAGATTTTTTCTGTTTTACTTCTGCTTCGTCCCAACTTTTCCAAGTCCATTCTGTAACAGCATAATCAACTTGCTCAGGCTGAAACAAATATTGGTTTGGTACAGTGTCGTGTAAATTATAACCTTCATTTACCACAGCATCTCTCAACATAATTTGATGTAGAAAATTAGTAACAGGTTTTCCTGGTACAAAATCACACCAAGGACCACACTGTAATTGTTCCATGTCTATAGTTTTAGGATCACTCCATTGTATTATTCTATGAGTTATTCCATTTATTTTTACCATATAGTGATAAAGATTATCATCTGCTGGTTCTTTTTCCCAAGTCCACCCTTTACGATCACAAATATCTTTTATTAATTGCACATGGTCACTTAAAAAGAACTGAGGTTCATCAGGTGATCTTCCTATATCAGAGCCTGCTCTAATTCTATACTGCCATGCTTTGTTGCCTAATGACTGTATTTCTTCTAACACTTCTTCCATGTGTTCTAAATTTTCTAATGTATATCCTACATAATAAACAAAGATGCCTTCAGCAATACAATTTTCAATTCCTTTTAATTGTTTTTCGTGTACTTTTTTACCTTGATAAGAGTGGTGATTCATTCCAATCATAACCATTCTAGTGCCTGCTTCAGCAATTTCTTTTACCCATTTTTTGTCAGATAATTTTACGCCATTTGTCAATACACATACATCTTCAGGTCTATTCAATTTTTTCAATAGTACTTTGATTTGTTTTATAAGTTCTGGCAAGTCTTTACGCACAGTAGGTTCAGCACCTGCTAATATCACAGCACCTGCATCTGCTGAAAATCTATTTTCTATTTGCCATAGTATTTGTTCTATTGGTTTATCTGTGGTTTTGTTGTCTGGTTTATGATAGCAGTGCGGACAATTTAAATTACATTTGTCTGTGACTTCCACCATAATGCCTTGTGGAATAGAATATCCTGATTTATCATATGTTAAATTATTATAAAATTCTTTGTTGGTTTCTACAAGATAATCACTTACACCATGTTCAGGACAAGTTTTTATAAGATGTATACCATCTTCTTTAGTAACTCTTTCTGCTTCGCAGTGTCTATAACATATATGACATAGACTGATTGTTTTTGTATCTTGCATAGTATTACTTATAGATAGAAATTGCTTTGTTTATAAATGATTCCGGATACACATTTCTGAAACTTTCTAAACACAATACTTGAAGTTTATCGAATGAATATGTTTTATTTTCTTGAATATCCAGTTCTTTCATTTTTGGCAACAACGATGCTTGTCTTTCTTTGGATATATGACTCATATGTTCTTTTACTGTGATTGCTGACTCTGTTTGATTGTATGCAAAGAAGTAATTGACATTTTTTAATTTTCCATCAATTATAAAATAACTGCTAGGATGAAGACTGTATTTGTAAATGCCTAGTTTTTTGTGTGTTTCCATTATATACAGCATTTGTTCTTGCCAATCGGGTAATACATCTTCATACGTTTTTCCATGACTTTGTTCCCAAAAATCAACACCCTGTATTTCAAAATATATTTTTTGTTCGTCGGAATCAATTTTTGTCAGTCTTGGTATTAAGTTTTTATAATCAACATCTAATGTTAGTAAAAAATCTTTTTCTCTTATGTATTTCATTTCCATTAATTTAGGATCAACAACTTCATTGTGACCTTTATGATATTCAGAATCATTATGAAACCACATACAAAATTCCGTAGCATCTTCGTTTATCAAACTAGTATAGATTAAATTGTTTCTACACAAACCCTTGCCAGGCACATTGTTGTAATAATATTTAAAATTATCCATAAGTGGGCCAAGCCTTTACTTGTTGTAGTTGTTTGAAATATACATCAGCATTCACACGCCATACTGTTTGTTGTGTGCCTCTATAATTTAACTCTTTAACTTTGGTATAAACACCTGTGCTTTCTAAAGTTGGAGCAACAATTGAATGCACTAGACGTTGTGTGCCTTCTGCATTTTCATTTGTTGTTACATAATAGTTTTTATTAAAGCCTGCCCACATTATTCCTGCTGGTTGAAAAAATTGTTGGGTAGTTGTTTGATGAGTTTTTATAGTTTCACGAGTACGAACCATTTGATATTCTTTAGGCAATTCATTTGTAAATGTACATATGCGACAAGCAATACGATAACTGTCAGGACCCATTTCCGGAAACGAATGTGCCGCAGTGGATCCGATCACCTTGCCATTCCACAACAACATCCAAACCTGATATCTATCTTCTTTAGATAACGAATCTACCAACATTTTTTTGGTTGAATTGTTGACAAATCCTTTTTGGTCGGCTGTATTATAAAACGTTTCAAGATTTAACTTGTCTGAATATGGTACCAATTTAAAAGCCATAATAAAATATCTATACTGTATTTAAAAGTAAATACTTTGATGATTAGAGGAATTGGCGGTCGTCCATATATCAATTTAGACGAACACATAGACATAGAAGGTTTTCAACAACTGCATACAGAAATGTGTAGAGGTTTTGCTCTTGCTCGTGAATATGCCAAAGAAGGTACATGGATGTCTCCTGGTTTTGATACTAAAGACATGAGTTATACTTTGAATTGGAAACCAATTTATCAAGCACTAGAAGAATACAAAGCACTGCCAGAAGATCATCCAATTAGAAAAAATGGCGACGATTTGTATTCTAATATAAAAGATTACAAAACAAGAAATCAATTTACAAGATATTTAAAAGCAGTGTTAGGTGCCAATGATCCTTACATATATTATTTTTTATGGGAAGAAGGAGATTGGGATCACAGGAACACAGAAAGACATATTACAGAAGAAGCAAAATATTTTCCTGGTGTAGTGGCTTGGATTAAAGAATTAGTGAACACTGGTGTAATAGAAAGTATCGGTAGAGTGATATTTTTTCATTGTGAACACGATGGCAAGCCATTTGAACATAGAGATCTAGATGGTAAACACGGCGACAGTCAAGGATACACTGATCACCGTAATGAATTCATACACATTAGATACAGCACAAAAAGAGGATTCTATATATGGGATCCTGAAGCAAAAAATAAAACTTACATCAATGCCAATGCGGCATTTTGGAACGATCAAGATTGGCATGGTGGTGATGTCAGCAACGAACAAGAATACGGCTTACGGATTGACTGTGTGTTTACAGATAAATTCAGAAAGCAGTTGGGCATAGACCATTTATCCAACTATTAAAATGTATCATCGATATGTAAAAATACCAGTTGACCACAGAAAGCCTAGTTGCTTTTCACATCAACCCTCGCAGTCAGAAGTTATATTTGTTCCTAAAACAGATATTGATCAAGCAGTTATCAACTGGATTGAATCCTTTGATGTAGTTGTATCCAATGTAACTGAAGGTATCTATACACCTCCTAACAAAGGAAAGGTACACATACACAACGATACAAGTACAATAACCAATGCAACAAAAATTAATTTTACATGGGGTCCTGATACCAGCACTACAAGGTGGTGGCGTGTAAAAGATGAATCATTGTGTAAAACAGACATCACTGACAGTTCACACATAACAGAAATAGTAAATCCAGACATTGTGGATCACTTTGATGAAAACAATCAGCATCGTGAATTAATTTGTGAAAGTGAACAGGATTGTGATATGATGCATGAAAAGGTTATTAATCAGCCCAGTTTGATAAACGTTGGTCAACTGCATTCTACATATAATCCAGATCCCACACATGGACGTTGGTCATTGTGCTATTTTTTACTTAATAAAGATTATACCCATTTACAGTTTGAAAAAGCATTAAATATATTCAAGGAAGTCACATATGAATAAAAACATATATCACCGTTATGTAAAATTGCCGTTTGAGCATAAGTTTCCAGATTGTTTTAAAGCAAAGCCTGAAAATATGCGTGGCGAAAATTGGCATGAATGGTGTGCTACAAGAGAACATTGGGATGAAAGGTTTGTGGATTGGCTAAAAGAATATGGCTTAAAACCTTCAAATGTTTGTGAAGCATTTTACAATGGACCTAATGGCGGTGGTTTACCTATGCACAATGACGCTCCCACTTTAAATAATTCATCAAACATAAATTTTACTTGGGGACCTCAAGACAGCATAGTAAGATGGTACAAAGTAAAAGATGAATCTTTAATTCAAACAGAAAGAGATAATACAGATTATCACAAAGAAGTTTATTTTAAAGATGTAGATATCGACATTCCAGTAGATAAATTTTATCATGCAGAAGTTGAAGACTGTGATGTTGTGCATGAAGCAGTTATCAGTCAACCTAGTTTACTCAATGTTGGGCAACTGCATTCAACACATAATTTTAATACAAACGAACCACGTTGGACTTTAAGTTATCATTTGCTAACAATTAAGGATAACACACACATACAATTTGAAGATGCACTAGACTTGTTCAAAGATCTAGCATACGAAAGTAATTAATATTTTTTAGGAACGTCTAACATCAAGTGTAGAAATATACATTGATTCATCAATAACGTAATCAATTGTGCGTATAATATCTTGTGCAGTACAAGTGGGCTCTCCGCTTCGGTCACCAGTTTTCTCGCCATAGTTTAATACTCTAACAAGACTGAACTTTAATTGTTTTCCGAATGGAGTTTGATTTGCTAATGCGTTGTGTACAGCATCTATATGATGTTTGTCTTTTAGATATTGTTTGTCGATACCAACTTGATCTAATAATTTTTTAGGAACTTTTGTTGCTAGTGATCCTATTGTGATAACTTTACGCAAAGGTGCATCGTGTGTCCAACGTTGTTGTAACTTCATTAATAATACGGACTGTGAAGCACCTACGTGTGCTATGTTTAAAAATACATCTCTAGCCAACACTTCACTGACTGTGTCATTAATACTGTCTGCGTTTGTAAAATCATATCCTGTGGCTCTGCTAATACCTAAGCACTCGTGTGTTTTGGAATAATGTTCATGCACATCTTTTCCCATAGGAGATGTATGTCCTGTGATTGCTATTCTCATATTACTGTAAACCTCACAATTTGTATAAATCTGCTATCCTCTTCTAGTCCTGAACCGTATTCTTCCAGTTCAAACATTATTGGATGCATTCCTCTGTAATAAAAATCTTTTTCAGCAAATATTCTTCTACCACCTTCTACCTTTTCATTTACTAATATTGCTTCACCATTCAGTTTGAAATGAAACATTTCATCAAGTATGCCAAATTTTTCATTAAAACTTTTGTAATCATCGTTGTTGGTTGTGTTTAAGTTGTAACAAAATTGAAAGTTCCAAGTATCTTCTTCTTTGCGGTTCAATTTTATTTCAGCATTTAATTTAATACTTTCTTCATTGGCCCAAGTCTGTGTGTTGTCTAGTATTAATGTGTTGTTATCAAGTAGATCAATATCAACTGTACGTTTGATAAAACCGTTCTCGGCAGTTTCTTTGCTTGATTGTATGTCTTTAAAAATATTGTTGTTGTTCCAATACACATTCAATTCATCTTTTAAAAGACCT
>Ga0209535_1000064_pt1 | contig 61012 bp, 72 predicted proteins | sample LinPmetageLP28_FD_184041 | JGI IMG/M metagenome (GOLD analysis project Ga0209535, IMG submission 184041) | Marine viral communities from the Pacific Ocean - LP-28 (SPAdes) (version 2) | ecosystem: Environmental > Aquatic > Marine > Oceanic | place: Pacific Ocean | collected 2009-08-22 | reverse complement strand
GTAGATATTTCATTACTCATAAAATAATCCATTCCTGTATTTCTTGTAGCTCTTAAAGCAGTTGTTATAGGATCAAAATCTATAGTCGTTACTCCTGCCCTTTCAAAAGATGTACTTGATTTTGTCCCTGGCTTCAAACTTAAAAAACTTATTGCGTTTTGAAAATTAGCATCGTCTATTTCTTCACCTTTAAAATCCGCTTTATGATGAACATAATTATTTACTAAGTCAAGTTCATTACCTCTAACAATTCTAGTTGCATAAGATTGAAGCTCTCCTAAACCTGAATAAATGCCTTGTAATAGTTTTAATGCTTTTTTAGTTTTTGTAGACATAGCATCATCCATCTTTTTGAGAGATATTTGCCCATTCTGACTGTACTGTTTTGCTATTTTCTTAAGTATAGCTATACTATTTTCATTATACTTACTACCTCTTTTATCAGAATTATATCTGTCTATAGTATCTTCTATAAACTTTATAGCTGGGTTAGTTCCCCTTTTGTTTGGGTTAGATTCATATTCTAATTGTAGCAAGTATGTCGTTAATTCAAATCTTCTTTTTACCGATTGATTTATACCTTCTGTTCTACTAGGTGCTATTAAAGACTCTATTGTATCAATAGTATCAGTCTGTCCGTTAATCCAATTTTTAAATCTAGCGTGCGCTTGTGCAGTAGGTCGTATAGCATTTTCATATATAGTATTGTTTTTATAGTTCCCAAACATTTGATCCATGACACTTAGTGGGTTAGACCTAATCATTTGACCTCTAATACCTATCTGTCTAGCCGCTTTTGAAGAACCAAAGCCAACCTTTCCTAATTCATTTTTTACACTAGCAGCTGCATACTGTCTCATGGTAGAAAACTTACCTTTTACTGTAAACATTTTATCTAAAATAGGTTTCATATTAACAGACCTATCATTAGCAGCTACTTTTTGAGCTATATTATTTGTGAAATGAGTATAAAAACCTTCAGACATATTATCTAAATAAACATCTAGCTGAGAAAGCTCTGTTCCTGTAAGCATCGCTAACTGACCTTTATTTAAACCTTTTAAAGTTCTAGGGCCAACACTTTGTTCTAAAGAAATTTTGCTTAGGTTATTTAAGTTTACGTTTCTAGACTTTTTAGTAGTGTTATTTATAAGCTTTTGTCTATTCTCTGCATAATCATTTAACTCTTGAACAAGCTCTGAGTTGCTTTCGTTTTCTGCTGCATTTACTTTATCAACAAGAATTTCTAATGTGCCAGAGTCTAAAGCATCTAATTTATTTTGAATGAAATCAGAGTTTTCTTCTATAATAGTTTCTCCACTTACCTCTGGGTTAAGAATTTTATTTACTACTTTTTTATCACTTTCTTTTTGCTTTTCAATTTTAGCTAGCGCCTGTTCAGTTTCTGCCTTAGGAGTTATAGAGTTAAGTAAATCATTTGCTTCTTGAATTAACTCTCTATCTAATTTTGTTTTTTTGTCTCGTTTAGCTATTTTTTGTAAAAACTCATTGTATGATTTTAGTTGAGAAGGAGTTAAATCAGTTACAGGAGCTAAAATTATTTGAGACACAGCTCCATTTAAGTTTCCGTTATCTCCTAGTTTCCCTGAGTTTAGTTTTTTAGTAGCTCTTGTTTTTAGTTTGTTTGCTATATCAATATCATTTGCAAAATCTGCATCAGAAAAAACTTTTTCTACATACTGCTGAATTTCTTTGACAGCAGCAGGATTATCTAAATTGAATTTTTCATTATTTATTTTGTTTAAAACAGCTCTAAGTTGAGGAACAGTAATTTTACCTTTTCTCTTTTTTGCATAGGCTTTTATACCATCATTTAGACTTTTTCTTTTCTGCTTCAAGTCCATTTTCTTTTCTTTAGCAGATTGATTCCACGATTTCCAAAATCTTTTTCTTTGTGCATTTTCCGTTTCAGGCTTTGCCATATCTTTATTGGTAGTGCTTTTTGTTGAAGCTAATATGGCTTTGTATGTGTCGGCTGTTACGGTTTGACTATTTGTTTTAGCAATAGCTTCTACCTCAGCTTGAACATCAGCTTCAGAACCTGCGTATAAATCTATATCTGCATTACTGAACTCTGTATCTCCTCTAGCAATTTTGATAGCTAAAGTTCTTTCTCGTGACTTATCTTTAGGAATATTCTTTTTCTTTTGAGCAACGGCTTTATCAATTGCTTCTCTATTTTCGGCATAAAACTGAATTGCATCATCTGAAAAAGATTCTTGATTTCCTCCTTCAACAATACGATTTGCAAATGACTCAATCTTATTGTTCACACTCATCACTTCCTCATCAGTGGATGTGTCTACTGTGGGGGAAGGTGTTGATTTAGTTGTTTCTTGAGTTACCTGAATAACATCTCCCTCACCATAATCATAAGTTGGGTTTTTTACTTCAGCCTTAGCCTGAGCCTTTGTTCTAAGTGCGACAGTTCTACCTGTTTTTTTGTTTTCAACATACCATTTTCCTTCACCATCCTCAAATATTTCTAGATCCGCTTTACCTTGTCGATTGTCTATAATCTCAAAGTCTTCTTCCCTCCCCTTTTCTGTTTCAGGTAGCGTATATGTCTCTTCAGTTACTAACTGTTCAGTATCTGTCTGCGTAGTCGTGTCGCTAGTTGTATCGGTTTGCGTTTCACTTTCTTCTTCTTTCGTTTGGGTAGTGTCTGACTCAATGTCTCCTTCTCCCACTTGTCGCAGTTCCACTTGGGAGTCTCCCCCCTCTTTTTCGCTTCCTGCATCATCTTGTAACACTTGCTCCTCTGTGCTTGGCTTTTGAATGGCATCGTCTTGTTTTTTATCGGTTTTTAAATCTTGTTTATTTAAGTCTGTATATTCTAACTTTTCATCTACATCCATTATACTAAAGTTGTCTACAGCTCTCTGAGTTATAGCTCCATCATCTATAGTAAAATTCTTTTCTCCTCTTTCTTCTGCTTCTCTAGTAAGTTCTTTGGCTGCTTGGTCCTTTAGCCTTAACTTGCCTTGTGCATTAACATAATCAAATTGAGTTCGTGTTGTTATTTCGTTTCTAAGTTCTTGTATTTTTTCATCTATCTCTGGATGAAATGATTTATCTCTTTTCTTTTTTAACTCCTCTTGTTTTTGAATGTCGTTAATTGACTGCATTACAAACAATGAAGTTTCAGGACTCAAGTTTGTTGGTATACTGTTTATAGTGTTTACATACAAATCAATATCAGACAATAGATTAGAAACTTGTTCCTCAGTATAAACACCTTTGGTTACCATACTATTTAAAAACTCTTTTGTTTTATCTACATCTTTAGATAAACCATGTAAAGCTTCTAATCTGTCAATTGCGGCTTCCCCTGGACTAAAGTTAGCCTTAATAGATTTAGATGTGGCTGATTTAAGATCACCACCAAAAGGCATTAATAAACCTGCAAGACCTGCTAGTATTGTTGTGTTTGTGTACTCCGCACCTGTAATGGTGTTATTCATTATTTCTTTTTGTGCAATCTCATTTACATTTTCTGCAATCACAAAAGCTTGACCTGCCTGCTGTACATTTTCCTGAAATATCTCTTTACCTCCTTCTTTTAAATAAGAAGGATAGTTTTGTATTATTGTTCCTTTAACCCTTTGAATGTATGCAGCAAAACCTTTATCTCCTGCTTTTTGATAAGCATCAACAAGTCCTCTACTTAGTTTTTCAGTTCCCTTTTTACCAAATATTTTATTCATGGCTAGAGTCTGTGTAGATATTGGAGCTGTTAATGACCCTAATCCAAATCCCTGCATACCTGCCTTTTGCCTTAGTTCTATAGCTGTAGCTTGATCTAATCCATTAGCAATAGCCTGGTCATAAGTGCTACTAGCTAAATTAGTTGAAAATAATGTTCCTTGAGCAATCATAGCCGAAGCTGTAGTTGCTTTCATTGGTATACTAGATAATCCACTAACAACTTTTTTACCTTTATCGAAACTACCTAAAAAAGCCGCACCACCTCTACCTAAATTACCTACTCCACGAGTAAGAGATATTTGCAATAACATATCAGCAGCTATACCTGTTGTTGCTATTACCGTACCTGAGCCACTAAAACTTTTAAATGTCTCACTGCTTCCAGCTACCTTTTTTCTTATAGCATCAGCCATAGTATCTGTTAAAACGTTTGTTACGTTTTTCTTTATTTCTAAATCAAATATCTGACCTCTTTCATCTATTCCGTACTCTCTACCATTATAAAAAGATTTTTTACCTGACGTATATGCATATCTCATAAAATCATCTCTCTCTAAATCATCTTGAGCATCTCGCATTCGTATTTCATCAGCCACACTATTCATTCCAATAAATCCATAAACTCCTTTAGAAGAGCTATGTAATCTATCTTCTACAGAACGCCAACCTTGTTTTACCGATTGTGTAAACCAAGGGTTATCTCCATCTAAATATCTTTGATAGTTTTCTTGATTTTCAACATCTTGGTTTTTAAGCTTTGCAGTTAATGTAGGAAATTGTTCCTCTATGTAAGAAGCCATAGCAATATCATCTACCCCTGTATTAAAACTAATTTCTACACCATCTAAAGAAGGGTGTCGGCCTTTATTTTTTAATTGATAATCTAAAACTTGAAACTCTACATTTCTTTCTACTTGATTATTTATGTAGTTTGTTAAATATTGTGCTTTTAATCTTTCGGCTGCAAGAGTTGGATTGTAGTTCCCTGAATAATCTTGATATCTTCCATCTTCAGATATAGTTTCGTCATCAAGAAGCTCCACGTATCTGTCCATGTATCCCTGCTCTTTTAAGTACCCATCAAAATCTTTTACATTAAATCCTTCAATTGACTTTAACTTTTCACTGTCATACATTTTATGTATGTTAGAATCTTCAAATCCAGTTGGAGAATAATCCATATTCTCATAAATTTCAAATTCTTCATCTGTATAAGTGTTAGGGTCGTTAGGCCTATAAACTAATTCATTTATTTCTTGTTCAGTTGCATTAGGATTTTCAGCTAAAAGTCTTTGTGTCTCTAAATCATAAGCTTCAATCTTTTTCTTTAAATCTAAACTTCTAGATTCTTCATCTTGATTAACTTGGTATTCATTTAATTCAGATGTTTCTTCAAAAGCATAAGTTTTATCTAATCTTTTTTCGCTTAATAATTTTTTGTATTCCTTTGGATTTTTTACAGATATTTCTTTTAATTTATTTATTAAATTAATATCTCCTTTAAGAGCATTATCTACATCTGTTTCGCTAACAATTCCATATTCAATAGATTTTCTAATATTAAAATCGCTTAATATTTTTTCTTTTAAATCGTTATCTATTTCTAATAAGGCATCAGGATTTTTCTTTTTTGGTTTCGGTTTTCTTCTAACAAAAGAAGATTCAGCTTTATTTTTATAAAAGTTTCTTTTATTTTGTTCGGTATTTATTTGTTGAGCTATTTGTACTTGAGAAGTTAATTCATCAAATAACTCATTAGAGTATTTTTGTTCAGGTATATCTGTAACTTCTAAATCCTCTTTAATTTCTACATTGTTTTCAATCTGTACATCAGGAATATTTTCGGAAGAATCCGAAGAGCCAGGAATTGTTGGTTGCGTGATTTCTGTAGTGGATTCCGTAACGACCTCTTCTGAAGTGGAAGGAGTAACGACTTGATTTTTTTTTTCAGCGAATCCAAATTGATACGTAAAGTCTTCAAAAGATTTAGTGTAATCTCCTGAAGAATTTAATGCATCATAAAGAAGTTTAGTTTTTTCAGGCTCTCCAAACTGTACTTTAAAATCCTCAAAAGATTTTGTGTATTTTCCTTGTTCAACAAGTGCATTATATAACTCTTCCATTATTCACCTTCTTTTTTACCTAGATTATCTAAACCTCCACCTCCACTATTTGTACTACCTCCACTAATTTTCCCCTCTGGTGTTTCTCCTATTAACGCTCTATCTATATTCTCCATTAACCATTGATAATTATCTGATGTATAACCTACGTTTTTGTATTTCACTCCATCTATAGTTAGATTTATCTCATCTTCTCCATTCGGCTTAGATAAGTCATCAAAACTTACTCTTATATTAGGTATATTCCCATACCTTGCACGAGCCTTATCAACTACAACCTGAGCTTGAGCTGCCATCAATCTTTCATCAGCTTTTTTAATATATTCAGACGCATAGGTAATTTTATTTTTATCCTTACTAATAGCTAATCTACCTAGACCTCCGTATTCTTCTCTAGGAGACGTAAAGCCTGTGAAATCTTTAACTTTTGTGTTAATAATTACTGAGCCTGCTTTAGATTTATTAGCGTATGTTTCTGCATTATATCCTAGCTCTGAAGCAAACAGCTTACCTACATCAACAGCAGAACCTGAGCTAACGTCAATAGGAGCTGTTAGAGTTCCATCTGTCTTTACAAAGACAATACCTTCTTTAGTAACTTTGTAATCATTTATATTTTGGTCTTGCCTAACTATAGCTTCTAAGCTGTTGGAATTTCCATCTATCACTACTTGGTCAATAAGTGTAAAAGTATCTACTTGCTTATCCTTGTTTGGGTCTACTCGTGCAGCGAAATCACCAACCTTTACTCCTGGGTCTATGGTTTGCTCTAATGAAGATATAAGAGCTGTCTGTGCTATTTGTTCTGCTGCCAATTGATCTCGGTCACTTAGTACAGCGACCATTGAATTATTAGTAGCAAGCTTAACCTGTAGATATTTACTTTTAACTCCTTTTTTAGTTGAACCATCAAAATCAGTATATTCAAAAGATATAGTTTCGTTTTTTTGTGCATCAGATAAAGCATCCCATTCTGAAGGAGTCAATGTTGTTGTTTGTTGTGCATCAGGTCCATTGTCTGCTAACATACTAACAACTTTAGGAACAGTATTAGTAAGAGAACTTGATGCCTGTTTTACTGACTCCTGAAACCCTGGGCTTTGACTCATATTATCCTTAACACCACCCACCATGCCTTCAACATCAATCAGCTCCTGATAAGAAGTAGCTAAAAGACCATCTTTTCTTGTGAACTTAGTAACCTCATTAGCAAGAACGAACATAGGGGCATTAGCATTTCTGTTGTTTTGATAAGCTAACATAGGAACGTTAGACAGACCCTCTATTGGAATTGGATTTCCGTCAGCATCTAAATCTAAAACTTTTGTTTTTGTTTCTTCATCAATTTTAGTTTTGAACATAGTAATATTACCCATTCCATTGCTCATAAATTTAAATTCCTGTCCCCCTGGAATCATAAACTCATCATTTATTCGTTGAAGAGCAGCTTGATAATCTCCTGCTGTAGGTTCTACAAAATTTCCTTCATCATCATAATATCCACTAGCCTCTTTCATGGCTTGTTCTTTTCTAGTGCTATAGTTATTTATTAAATCAGCAGCTATTTCAAATGATTGCTTTCCGTTTTCCTGAAATATAAGATTATCTTCTGGTTTTAAAACACCATTCTGAACCATAGACATATTATTATAAAGCATATCCTTATAATTAGCTAGACCTTGTATTACAAGGTCTCTTTCTGTCTTAGTATTAGGTAAATTAGCATAAGCTTCTTTTTCAGCTTCTCTTACTTTTGTTTCAGTATCAGTTTTTAACTTAAGACGTTGATCGTCTATGTTTTTTTTCCAAGCTTCTACATCCTCTACAAAATTATCAACAGCCTCTAAAGTTTTTGTTGGCTTTGCTACACCTGTAAGGCCTTGACCTAATGCATATCTTATTGAATCTAATTTATTTCCCATTTAACTATGCTATTTTCCTGTATATGTTCCTAACGATTCGAATATATTCGTAAAGTTACTTCCAAATGTCCCACTTAAAATCGGATTTGAACCTTGCTGTTCTTTTAACATTTTTTCTGCAGCAGCATTTATCGCAGCTTGTACACTATCATTAACAGGCACTTCAGGTTTATTATTAAACGCATTTACACCTTGTAAAGCATTAAAATTTTCTTCATAAGCACTAACTTGAGGTGTAGTTGTTTTAACACTAGATCCACCAGTCATAGAACCGCTTCCTAACCCTATTGAATTTCTATCAAATTGTCTATATTGTTTTCCTTTAGTAAAACCTAATCCATCAACAGCTCTATTAGCATCTTCTAAACTATACCCTTTGTCTACATAATCACCAATAAGGTCTTTTTTTGCTTTACCACCTCCAAAAGCTGTTACTCCTGCTGATAAAGCCGCTACCCCTGCATCCATAAACGCACCTGTTGCTTCTCCTTTTAAATCTTCTGCTTGCTGAGCTAATGCCATAGATTGTAATCCTGCTGCTGCTGCTCTATCATCAAACATAGCTGCTATTTCTGAAGCATCTTTCTCTGAAGCTTCAGCACGCTTTAAATCTATATCTAGTTTTTGCTGAGCCATTTTATCGGCAACTTGACCTGAAGCTATATCTTGAGCTAATTTTACTTTACCTGCCGTTGCTGCTACACCTCGTTGGTCTCCCTCTTGAGCTGCTTCTAAAATCTGACTACCCTGAACATTAGAAAGTTGTAGTTGCTTATCATATATATCAGTGGTAGCTCTCACAGCATCATAATAATTAGCTTCTAACCGAGCAACTGATTCTCTTTCTAGTTTTTGTTGTTCTAAAGCTAACTGTCCTGATTTACGAGAAGCTGCACTTGCGGCATTCGAAGCTTGTACTCCTTTATATACAGATGAACCCACTGCAACTGTTGCCATTGCTATTGTTGTAAATGCTGCCATACTATAATTTTTTTATCATTTCTTTATTATAACTATCTCCTTGTATATAACCATTACTTTCGTAATGTTTTATTAATGATTCAGATTTTATTAAAGCGTATGAATATTTACATCCTGATAGCTTTAATGACTCTGTTAATACCCTTACAAGCTCTATTATAGCCTTTTTTCTTTTTTGCTTATGTTTATATTCAAAGTTAGATATAATCCAATCACACCAACCTACTGACGAATTAGTTATATATATATAACCTGCACATACAGGAATATCTTTGTCATAAACAATAAATCCTCCTTCACCATCCTCTGGTAAAAAATCTTTTGAAGGTGGTGTCCATCTCCAATCTTTCCACCATTTTCTTAAAATCAATTCGTAATCCGAATCGTTTAATTTTCTTATATTAAATTTCATTAACGCAAAGATACAAAAATCTATGGATAACTTTGAAAGACGTCAGAGTCAACAGTAAATAATTCAACTGCATCCTGACTGTCATTGGTTAATTTAAACTCCATATAGTAACCTGTTGTTCCGTAAGATTCTGCTATACTGTTTTTTGAAGTGAATATATATGCTCCTGCTGGAACACCTGAACCCACAGGTGTAAAAGAAGTGCTATCGATTGTAATAGACTTTCTGCCTTCTCCTATAGCTGTTATTAAACCTATTTTATCAGTAGTAGTTCCATCACTATAAAAAACTTCATCTCCATAGTTAATTATATTGCTTATAGACACACTAAAATCTAATGTTATTGGATCAGGAGATACACCTGTCGCTAAAAGAAAAGTACCTATACCCTGTGTTGACCTTAAAGAAAAGTCTTGACTACCTGTTATTCTTCTAATAAAAGAAAACCAAGCACCTTCTTTTTTCTCAAAATATGATTGGTCTATAATTCCTGCACCTAAATCTGTTGTTATTTGACAATCCCACGAATCATCACTCTCTAGTTCAATTGTTTTAAATACTTTTACCTTAGTAGGCTCTTGATTAAAAACACTTGTTATTGTAGATGTATAATTTACTCCATAATATTGATTTCTAATAGGATTAGTATTGTGCCTGAATAACTTACCATTTTTAAAAGTATATAAGTATTGATTCATACCTAATATAAACTCAGGTTTGTAGCTATAAAAAGAAGGCCATCCTTTTACTGATTCACTAAATGTTAATGTATATGTTGGTATATTTAATGTCATTTATATTATTTTATGTACACGATTGAGTATTTGAAACCACACCGTTTGTTACTGTTATTACCTGATTGTTATCCATTAAATAATTTTGGTCTGCAACACGACTAGCGCCATTAGCATCTAAAAAAACAGGAGCATTAGACTGAGGATAACTACTAGTTGTATCTCCTTGAAATCTAGCAAAATATAATGTTACTGTAGTTGTACCACATGATGTACTGCTTCCTATAGCTTGAGCGCTAAAAGAAGGCAAAGGTTCTGCGCAATTCACCTTTATATTCCACCCTGTACTATCACAAGGTCCTAATACTTGTATTGTAACAATAGCAGGACTTGCATTTGGCTTTGGCACTACCAATGTACTATATACCTCTCTGCCTCCATAAACTAAATCACCAGTATTTATTGTTGTGGATTGAGTTGGAGGAGAACCAACATTCCAATCAGCACCACTATATCCATCATAAAAATCAGTAATAGGATCAGTAGTAGGAGCATTAAATATATTAGGACAATTACTTGATGTTGCGTATGTAGGACTACCTATTATAGTAAATGCATCTGCTACACCACTTGTACTCTGTCTGTTTCCACCAGGATCTGCAGGTTGAGGATAAGGGGATGGAGCTACATAAGCAGGGGTTGCAGGAACTGACAATCTATTATAATATACACCATCATATAACACTCTAATTCCATCAGGAATAGTCTGAGGATTAAAATAAATAACTATAGCCCCCACATCTGCTTGAGTTCCTCCTGCTGAAAACTCTAATTGATATAACCCAGGGCCACCTCCAGGAGGCGTTATGTTTTCTCCACAAGGAATACCACATATTTCACAATTAAATAAAGGCCCTAATAAACCGTTTAACTGAATTCTATATTGGTTGTTATGCTGATATACGCCATCAACAGATTTTATTGTTAAATGAACATCATCAAACACAGCGCTTGCTGTTTCAAAACTTGATGAATCTATATATTTATCTACAATAGTTGCCATAATTTAATTTTAAGTTTAATCGCATTCACAACAAGCTTCTTCAGGAGTAGATGAGTCATAACAAAATTGTAATAAATCTGACTCTCTTAAATCCCAAACTAAATACATATAAGTAGCTTGTGTGCTATATGTAAAACTAGCTTGATATTCAGGGAAACTTCCTGTTATAGGTGTTGCTGTATTTAATAAAGGTATTAATGTGTTTAAATCTACTTCGTCATAATCTACATTAGTAGTTAGATATTTGAATTTATCTGAATTAGCATCAAACTCAAATGTTTGTCCTGGATTTTGTCTATTCTGCATAATAACAGTAGAACCCAACGCAGGTATCGTACCAAAAGAGCTAGTACCTGTTTGTTCTGTAAATAAAGATACACCATCTGAATCTAAAGTAACTAAATTTGTACTATAAGGACTTAAAGTATTTGAAAGCTGCCATCTATATCTGCAAGTAGTAGTTAAGCTAACATCTCCATTAAAGTTTATAACTATTTCTTTTACTGTTAATTCATCTCCTACAGGACAGTTTAAATTTAATGTAAAACTAGGTTTATCACCTGTATTAGGAAACAATGTAACCTTTGCTTGAGTAGGAAAAGATTCAGATTTATTAAAAGATACATTCCCTGTACCTGTTACAAGGTCAGCAATAACAGCATTATTATTCCATTCTACTAATATATTTAAACTTCCTTCTGTAACATTATAGTCAAATTGAACATCTCCTATGATACTAGTTAAATCTAACATAAAAGAATAACTAGAGCTTAATTCATTCATTTCTAAAACAAATCCACATTCTCTTTCATCTAAAGGTTGAGGTATAGTTACATTACTAGAACCTAAAACATACTCGTTCATATAAGGATCAAAACCTCCTAATTTTTGAGTTTCAAAAGACTCTCTAAATAAATCTCTAAACCAAGACCTCATTCCTACTTCAGATATAACACTAAGTCTATCTGCTTGAGCGCTTCCTCCTTTAATCTGTAAAACAGCATTTCGTTTAGCATCAGTAAAGAAAATATCATATCCATAAGCTGTAAAGCTTTCAGGATTATTACTAATTCCATATTCTTCAATTCTTGCTATCTGCTTACCTAATACTTCAGGTACTGAAGTAATAGCTCCACCTGCAGCAGCATCAGATAATAAGTTCTTACCTACTTGTAAATAAGATATTTTATCTTCTTGAAGTATTAATATATCTGTTTGTCTTGAGTGCATTTTTCTTATAGCGCCATAAGATGCTTCAAGTGTTTTAAAATTAGTTAAAGACAAATTAAATTGATTTAACTTGTTTAAGTTTGTCTCTTGATTAAATACACCACTATATGTTACATCTGAAAACCTATGAGCTTCTTTAAATTCTTCCTCAGAAACTGAAGTAACTTTTTCTCCTAAATTTAATGTAGGAGAAGTTAATGCATCTAAAATAGCCATACTTTCTACTCCATTTCCAAATGTATAGCAATTAAAAAAACTTAAATCTATAATTGCAGGAAGCGTTGCAGTTTGATTTTGGTCAGCACCTGCATCTCCTGATAAATGAAATCCGTTTTCAATATCAAATGTTTGTTCGTTTTCATAATACAATTCATCATTTGCTTCTAATGGGTCTGTTTCAAAAACCATTAATGATGGCGCTCTTTGAATATCTACTATAACCTCAGCGTATGAATATCTAGGACCAATTCCTCCACATTTTGGAGTTCCTGTTTGAATAGTAAGATATTGTTTTCCGTTATAACTAGCTCCTGGCGTTGTGGTTGGGTTATTGCAAGTGTCTTCTTGAAAATATATAAAAGTAGTTCCGTTTCTACCTACACCACCTGGAGGATTACTGTCAGGACTTCCTCCTCCTCTATTTTGATTTGGCCAATCAATTAAATTTTCTACAAAAACAATAGTATTTTCTCTGTCACCACTAGATACTCCATTAGCCAAATTTATATTGTCTCCTATAACAAAATCATATAAACTTCTATAATCATTATTAGCAACAAATCGTTTATCATAATCATAATAAATAGCGTCACAATTTGTAAAGTTGTTACTTCTTCTATTTGTGCGTAATTTTATATTTATAATACTACCTGCAGGAATGTCAGCAGGAATAAACTCAGTATTTACAGACCCTGGAGTTGGGCATAAAGGAGCATTTGGATCATAATCAGGATTTGGAATACTTACATCAGCAATAGCTTCACAATAATTACCATCACCACAACTTCCATCAGCTTGTATAAAAGCATTTTCAGGTGCTGAAGCAACAAACCCACTTGGCTTTAGTTGCATATAAGTACCTGAAAATTGACCACATGGTTGAGAAGTATCTAAAACCTCTCCATCTGCGTTTTTATCACAAAGAAAATCATCAACCTCAACACCAAAACCTAATACTTTTGTTTTAGCACAATTTAATACAGCTCCACTTGTATCTTTTTTTACGTGTAAAATACTATTATCCTCTACTTTATCTCTGTTGTCTCCTTCTAATTTAAAGTAATAAATACCTGTGGATTCTTCTTGAAAAAATACATTTGAATAAACAGTTCTATAAAGGCCTTTAGATTCTTTAATTACAAATTTATATTTAGTAGCCCAATATGGAGGATAACTGTTTAATTGTACTCTAATATTATTTTTAGTTATAGATTTTTCGCAAGGAATAAAAACAGTATTGGAAGTATCTACTAACGCAGTACTACTTCTACCATAATCATCCATGTAAACTATAGCTACCTCATAATCTCTATTACTATGTAAACTTTGTTTTGATTCATCTTTAGAATATAAACCTACCGAGTCTATTGAAGATAAATATTCGTAAGCATATATTCCTGTTCCAGGAGGGTTTTGTGTAGGGTCATATTCTTCAAATTGAATTGCTGGTAAAACAAAACTAATTTCATCACTACCTTGTGCTGACTCTATTATTATTCCCTGTGGCGAACCTGTAAATCCAAAACCTACATGTTTCCAACCATTTTTAGTGGAAATACCACAATTAAAAACATCAGTTTGACTACTTCCAGAGGTGCAATTAGCTGTACAAAAATCAAAACAACTTGAGTCTTGGATAGCTACAAATTCACTTACTGCATTTATAAATTCAGAACTTATAGATAATTCGTAAACACTTGAATAATCTTGCTGTATATTAAAAATAAAAGTATTTTCAAAAGTATTTTCAGGCTGAGTCCCATCTTCATAAGTACCACTAGTATCTGTATACAAAGTACTTTGGTAATTAAATATAACTCCTATTTGAGAACCATTTATTAAATCTACTCCACCAAAATCTATTGTAATTTTAGCATTATTAACATCAACACTAACGCCTCCGAAGGTATAAGTATAATCACTTAAAAACCCCTGTATTTCTTCATCTTGAATCGGCTCTGAAATTAAAGATAAATCGTAATCTAAATATATATCTCTTCCATCTGCTCCTTTAATATCATATCCATCAACATAATTGCCATACATTAAACGGTTACCCATTATTGTTTGACTTTGTGCAATTCTAGGAACATTATCAAATAACCTAAGCAATTGAGCTTCAGGAAGTGTAGTATATATTTTTTTATTATTAAATGTTAATGTTTGAGGTACATTATCAAGCCATCCTTCATTTTCTTTATTGAATTTTTCTATAATATTAACAGATTGGCTAGTACTAAATTTAAATATAACATCTATATCTTTTACATTTCTACCTCCTGTATCAAATGTAATATCTGTTGTATTAAAAATATTAGACATTCCATCATTATCATAAGTTTGATAATTCAAATCAAATAATCCTGGGGTAAATGCTACTCTACTAAAAGGAGATAATGCAGAATATTCTCCATCCTCGTATTGCCATCTATATGCAAAACTTAAAAAAATCTCATTCATGTAATCTTCTCCCCCACCAATTTGATAAGACTCTATTTCAGGAGCGTTTAATGGAGGTGCTACAATAACACCTATATCTTGTTCTGTTATTCTATCAACAGTTGAAGGCACATTTGGGTCTAAATAATTCCTATTTATATTTATTTTTCTAGGAGCATTTAAGTTATCTGTAAAAAATAAAAGGTCTCCAATTAAATTTATTCCATTTATTAAATATTCTTTATCAAAGTTTAATACAGAAGTAGAAATAACATGATAAAACAATATATTTAATCTAGTATTAAAAGAAACAATTAAATCAACTTTCCCTGTTGCAGACAAACTATTGTTTTCATCACTAACAAACCAATATATAGTTTCATTTGCTCCATCTTCATAAGCACCAATACATCTAGCAGAAGCACTTAATGGTTGATTTAAAAATTTTAATTCAACTAAAAGTTCATTCCCTTTTGAATTTTCTACAGCACCAATCTCTGTTCCCTCTGTAGAACCTAAACGAACATTTAAAGCATCAATATATTGTCCTTGAGGAACTAAACGTTCATCAACACTTTTATTCATTTTACCTGATATAAAATTCTTTTGAATTTTTGCCATATTACTTTATAAGCTTGTTTTGACCTCTTAGATTCATTAAAAGTCTACCTGGATGTATATTACTCAATCTTATTTTTGCGTTCCTTAGAAGGGCTGATTTCTCTTTTCTAGTTCTATTTATTATGTATTCTTGAATACCATACTTACTAGAAAGAATTACATATTTCATATATGCATACACATATTCTTCAAATAATTTATTTATACTTATTTCAGAATCATCTCCATTTTCCATTCCATCAGAAACATATTCTACAACACAAAACTCTCCTGCCATACCTGAGCTAAAATTAATAACTCCTCCTTTTTTATTTATACTAAAAGTAGGGTTTTGATTTGCAGTTTCTGTATTAAGTCCATATCTCCCTCCAATTGGATATTCAAAATACCACAACCCATCTACGCAATAACCTTCTTGTCCATTGTAAGGACTATTTTCATTTAAATAAATGCTAGTTTTACCACCTGTAATTCTTTGTAAATCTAAAAACGATGTTGAAGGTTTTAATATATTTCCATCATGGTCAAATAATATTCTACATGTATTGTCTTGAAGATAAGCATCACTCCAATTTGTTTGGATATTTTCACTTAATGGCCTTAAAACTCCATTTTTATATAATGAAACTCTAACCCAATTTACATAGTCTGGAGGCAATACAAATCTTAATATATCACAAACCTCTAATTCTAAAATTTTTATTTCCTTTACAGCATCATAATTAAGCTCTTGAATAGCTCTCTTTGCATGAAAAAGAACATTATATCTTTCAGCATTATTTATAAGTTTATCATTACCAACATACATTAACATAAAATTGTTAACTATATTTTCTAATGTTACATATTGATAAGAACCCCAATTCTCTTGTTCAGTATGAGGGTTGCCTGTGTTTTCATAGTATTGATATTCTGTTATATATGCCATAATCTATCCTTCTTGTGTTGTTGCTTCTTTTTCTTCTGTCTTTCCAAACTGTACTAAAGCAGCTTCTCTTATTGACATTCCTGCATACTGTAATATTTTATTTATAATATTAGTTTCATCAGATAAAGGAAGTTCAAAATCTTGATAATCTAATGCTGTTTCATCAAAACTAGGCTCTCCTCCTGTTATGATATTAAAATATGTCCAGTTAGGATCTTTTGGGTATCTTATATACTGAGATGTTACTTGACCTATATCAGTAATAGTATCTGGATATATTTGTGCATCTAAAGAATTTTGAGTGTAAGCAGGGTAAGGTAAAGTTGGTTTTGTAAGCATTGAATTAGAAAGCATAGTTATTTTACTATGAGTAACTTTTTCTGCTTCTTTTAATTTAGAGTAATCATATATTATATAAGGTATGTTAATACTGCTTAAATTATTAGCATCTATAGTTAGTTTAGTAGAGCTATTAATTGCTATTACCTTTTGATTATAAGTTATTGCATTTATTCGGTACGAAACTATATCGCCTACAACAACTCCACTAGCAAAAAAATCAGCACTAGAATCAATTAATCTATTTTGACCACCTTGAATTTGAGTATTAGTTCCTGAAGTTTTTTGTTTTTGATAAACTAAAATTTTATTTATAATATAGTAATCACTTCCATTTTTTTCTTGATTAGGAAGAATATATAAACTACTAGGATAACTTACAATGCTTTTAGATAAAGGAGCAAAAACTGTAAAAGTATCTATTACTTCTTCTATTCCTTTTACAATATCTGCATATCCTGATCCTGACACCCTAGCATTTTGCTTAACTATTTGAGAGTTATATTGATAAAAATAGTCTTCAAAAATATCTAATTGCGCTTGCTTTGCATATAAATTAAAATCAGCAGGTGTTATATAACCAAAATTATTTTTATTTGCTATTGACAAAACAGTTGCTCTAACTGTATTTATTAAACTCATAATTATTTAATCTTTTTACAAAGATACAAAAAAAGGGGTTTCATTTTTTTGAACCCCTCTTTACTAAATAGCCTAATTTTTAAATTGGTTATAGCTTGTCTTCTAATATACTTAAAACTTCTAACCCTTCATCACTTTGAAGAAAAGATGCCAATATAAATAATGGGTCTTCTCCATAAGGAATTGTCATTAGTTTATTTTTATTACCTTTTAAATTATAATAAATATCTTTTTTATTTTTTATAATTAATAATCCTTCGCTAAAAAATTTAGCACATTTGTTTTGTAAGGATAGTAATGGGTCATTAATTGAATCTAAAAACTCAACAGGATATCTTTGTGCAAATAATCTAACATCTCTTTTTAATTCTGATGATGTTAATCTATCTACTTTTAAACCTATAACTACACGAGCTACAGTTTCTAACATTTCAATATCTAAGTCTTTAGCTAATATTTGAGCTTCTAATTCTAAATCCATAGACTCAACTATATTTGTTGCATCTTTTTCATTATCAACCTCAACAAATGCTTTTCCATTTAATGGGTGAAAAGATAAAAATTTCTGTAGTACTTGATTAGTTTTATCTACAGATAAAAATCCATCTTCAAAAATAATTGGTTCTAATATTACATTTCCATCTTGTTCATCTTCAAAAATACTTTTTTGATTTCTAGCATAACGCAAGGACCTATTTGTTCCAGTTTCCTCATCAAAATAAAGTAAGGCACTTCTTTTAGTATTTCTAGATGGTATTGTGTAGCTTAATGGCGCTCTATCTTGTGTGAGCTTATAGCTTTTAGTAACAAAAGCTTGTTTCTTTTTTTTCATTTGATTTTAATTTAAATTTAATAAAAAAAGGGGACAGGATTAACTATCCCCTTTATTGAAATTATTCTATATCTTATTTAAAGATAAAGAAGTTGTTAGCACCTAAAGTACATAAAGCTCTTTCAGATAAGAAGTTTACTTCCATAGCATCTAAGCTAGAAGTAGCTGCTCCACCTGCTGAACCTGTAATCCAAGTCTTGTAACGTCTGTCTTCTGTTTCAGAAGCTCTATAACGAACATGTAAGAAAGGTCGCTTAGCGTTCTTTCCTAATACTTGGTCATATACAGTAGTAGAACCTGCAGGAACTAAAATTCCATTGATTGCACCACCTACAATATCACCACGCATTGTTGGGTCGTTTAAGTATTTCCAGTCTGTCTTATAGAAGTCATAACCTCTACGGAATCCTGAGAATCCTAAGTTAAGAGCCATCTCTTCATCATTGTCAAAAAGACCGTATGATGTACCTCCTGGGTTACCATAAGAGTTTTGAGCAGCTAACATATCATCAATATCAAATCCAAACTGTCTGTTTAAGAAAATAACATTTTCTTCAATAGAACCTTGCTTGTCTAATCTTTGAATAATGTCGTCAAAGTCTGTAAGAGCTGTTGGGTTTCCACCACTCCATACATTTCCTCTTTGCTCAACTACGTAAAAAAGTCCTTCAGAACCTTTGTTACCTACTCCACTTGCAACTCCTGCTGCAATTGCTGCTACACCACTGAGTGCTTCAGCTGGTACTGCCTCAACCATTGCTGTCTCTAAATAATCCTCAAAACGTAAACGAGTTTCGTGTTCTGATTTTAGATACCACAAGAATCCAGTTGCACCGTTTTCAGTAGTTACTTCAATCCATCCAATTTGAGCCATATCAGAACCGCTTACTGCGTAATGGTCTTTTATGATAATTGGTGAATTAGAAAATATCTGATCGTCAGCTTCTAATTGACCTTGCATTCCGTTAGTTCCTTTTTGGAACTCAGAACCATAGATAAATAATGAACACTGAACATTTGCAGCCATTGTTTGACCACCTGCTTCATAATATGCAACATCAATAGTAGCATTTGCAGTATCTACTGCTGTAATTATTGCTTTGTTACTATTTGTTGAATTTATAGAGCTATCAGAAAGCATAACTGTTTGACCAACTCTTAATGCGATATCTCCTGTTCCAGGAACTAAAGCATCATTAATATCTAAAGTTGCAATGTCTTGAGCTGCCGCTGCTTGAGAAGTAACATTTGTATACTTCGTGTGTAATCTTCCTTGCTCAGCCCATTTGATAAGGTCAGAGTTAGAAGGCATTTCAGCACCAACCATTCGTAAGAATGAAGCTACTGTTCTGTTTCCATAACGTTCGAATTCTTTTTCGTAAGTATCTGGTAAATACTGATTTAAGAAATCGAAGTTAGTAATATAATTTGTCTGTAATAAAACCTGTTCTGAACTTGGTTGTAAGTCAAACCCAGGTACTGCATCTACTGCCATAATTTTTGTTTTTAATTCTTAACTATTTTTTTTACTTCTAATTTTTAATCCTTTTCCACTTGTATCTGAAACTGGTCTAGCTTTAAATCCAGTGTCGCCAATTGCTTGAGGAGTTTGTCTCATGCTCATATTAATGTTTTTACTTTTTTTAGTAACATCTTCTATAGCATCAGCTTTACCTTGCTCATAAAAATAATTAGCAAATCTTTGAGGATCCATAGCAGCACTTAATGCTGTATGCCACCCTTTAGCATTTGAAATCAAACCATCGTCGTCAACATATTTTTTGACTAAATTGTTTAAATCACTTTGCTTAGATTTCATTTCATTAACATCACCGTAAGAATACTTAACGGTTTTATCTCCTACATTGAACTCAAAACCTTTGAATTCAGGATTAAAAACTTCATTTGTTTTCTTTAAGAAAAATTTATTTTTTCTTTCGTGAGCCTCTAAAGTAGATTTAGATTCTTCTATATAACTTCTATAAGCTTCAATATCTTTTTGTTGATCTTCAGACAACGAACTCCCACTTGACTCAAGAGGAATTTTGTATTGTTCTTTTACATCATTAAGATACTTTTTAGCTTTTGAAAGTTCTCTTTTTTTAGCAATATTCTTTTTCTTTATTTCATTTTCGTCATCAATTTCTTCATCATACGAAAACTTTTCGTCCATTAAATAACGAATATCTTCATTATCTAAATCTGATTCTGTTAAAGAATAATACTCTGATAACACCTGGTCTTCATTTAAGTCATCGTAATTTTTGTTTATTTTTACGAAATCTTCAAATCCACGCCCTGTGTTTTTTTTATAATCTAAATATTTTGATACATCCTCTGGTAAACTTTCTGATTGCTCTCTTTCAGCAAACAAATCATCAACTGAAGATATATCTTTATTATATCTATTTTTAATATATGAAAGAACGTCTTCGTCTTTTATAGTTGGACTTTCAACTTCAACTTGTTCTGATAAATTTTCTACAGGCTGCTCTTCAACAACATCGTCAGATTTATCATTCAATTCTTCTTCGTGTTTTTTAAGTAGAGTTTCTTCTACTTCCTGCACAGATTTTTCTGGAACAGAATCTAATGATTTTACTTTAATTTCCATTTAATTTAATTTTTACAAAGTTAATATATAATTATAATTGATTTTTAAGGCTATCTAGGCTCAAATTCTGCTAAGTCAAATCCATCTAAACTATCTTCATTTGATTCAAAACTAACTGAAGGTAGATTATTTTTTCTTTGCTCTATAAGTTTTGATTGCTCTGTATTAGCTTGAGATATTCTATTTGATTTAGCATTTTCTCTTTCAGTTTCTCGTTTTTGCAAACCTTCCTGCTCCATCTTTTTTAAATCTATATCTACTCCTTTTAATTTCATTTGAAGTGAAAACTCAAGATTCATAAGCTCTGCTTTTATCGCAGCTTCACCTTGCATTTTTTGAACTGCAAACTGACTTTTAGCTTGCTCTAATTGTACAGCAGCTTGATTTTCCATTTGGAATTGTTGCATTTTTGATTGAGCTGCCATCTGTTGAGACTGAGCATTAATCTGAGCTTGTTGCTGTGCAGCAGCAGCTTTTTCTTTTTGCTCTCTATCTTGTTTACCTATTCTTTTTAACTTAAGTATTTGATTAGCTAACTTTAAATTTCTTATTTCTCTTATATCAATAGCATCTTCTAAATTTATAGAATCTCTTTGTAATGCCATTTGAATATTTTGTTCTAGCATTTTTCTTTCTTCTTCGTCAGGTTCTATTTCTATAAATATTCCAAAGTCACTTAAATATAATTTACTAATTTCATCAATTATAGAAACATTAAATCTTCCTATCTGATTAGTTAATTCATCTTTAAATTCTGAATACTCTAATAAATCAGCAATTCTACTAGATAAAGCAGTACATAGCCTTTGGCTTATTTGTAAACCTGCATCTAAAATATGTCTGGTTGCAGTATTACTACTTAAAGCAGCTAATTTTTGCAATCCAACTAATGAATAAGAATCTGGTGTTGATCCATCTCTAGCTTCATTGAGGCCTGTAACATCTCTTAGCATTTGCATATAATGATTATATGAACCTATTAAGCTATTTATTTTACCTTGTCCTGAATTACTGTTTAATTGTTGTATTGGTACTTTAGCTTGGTTAAAATCTCCATCCTGTGTATAGCTTCTACCAATAACAGAACCTGTTTGAAAAAACATTCTTAATGCATCTTCAGGATTATATGCCTGCCCTGTTCCTAAGTCTACTTCATTTAATCCATCTGCATCTATAAATACACCATCAGGAACTACTCTAGATATTACTTGTTGTAATTTTAAATGAGTAATTTGTATTAAATCTGCAAACGTAATCATACGTCTAACTAATGATTCAAAAACACCTTTATACATTCTAGGCGCACAAGCTACATATTCAGGATAAACTTCTTGAGATGCAGATTGAGGTCTAGCCATATTTTCAGACATTTCCCATTTTAGAAGAATATTAGTACCCATAACCATAACCCCCTCATACCATACATCTATTGTTTTAGAAACTTTTTTAAAATTACCTTCTTCTTGCATTTCTGAAGTAGGATTAAAAGTATCTTCTTTTTCAATAACTTTTTCAGCTCCAGAGGCATTTACTTTTTTCTTATAAGTAAAAGTATTTGTAGTCTTATAATTAAAAAATAAAACTGTAGCACTATCTCTACTAAATAAACTATTGTTATAATATTGAGCAGTATTATTGTAATTATACCAACTTTGACTATATTTAGATATTTCATCCATATCTTGTCTAGTCAAACTAGTATCTATTTTTTTTAACTCTACAATAGGAATTGTTTTAATTTCTCCCCAGTAAAAACAATCATCAAAATGAGGATCTTCAGTATAACTATATACTACATTAGCAGGGTCTACATATTCTATAGAAATACCTGAACCTGGCTTAAAGGTGTTTTTACACATTGAAACTCCCAATATTGTCTGGTCATAATACAATTGCTTTTGTATTTCATAATATCTATTTTCAGATAAAACTGTATTTATAGCTTCTTCTTCAGCTATTTCTATTGAAGGCTTATATTTAAGTTGCATGTGCAAAGCTAGTTCTTCAGAACTATTAGGCACATCTTCTTCTGATGTAGCAAAAGTATTTATTCCTAAATCTTGTTGAACCTGTTTCATTACAGGCTTAGCTAACATATCTTTTTGAAGTTGTTTTTGATATTCACTTCTTTTATCTAAAGACATGCTATCCTGAGCATAAGCATTTACTTTAAATATTCTATCAGCCATTCCATTGACTACTATATCTACAAATTTTGGAATAATAGGAACAGGAGTCCAGTCCAGATTTAAATAACTTAAATCTCCATCAATAGCTAATTCATTTTTATATTTTTGTACAGATTGTTCTCCACGAGCATACAATCGTAATCTATGAAACTCTGCCCATTGACTATAAAATCTACTTTGACGACCATCTTTTCTAAACCATTCGTATTGAATAGCCTGGCCTATTTGTAAACCGAACTCATAAGATTTTTTTTCTGAGTCAGAAACAAATTGACTAGGAAATCCTGTTGGGTTTAATGAAATTTTTACATCCTCCATTTATTGTATAATTTGGCTATAACTTCCCTTATTGTCATATCTTGCAAAGTTAAGTTTTATTTTTGATTTCTTTTTAATGGGCTGATACAGGTTTTTTTGTGTAGCCATTATAGCTAAACCTGAACTAATAGAAGCATCAAACTTTGTTCTGTTATTAATATTAAATCTTGCCCAATCTGTTAATGTTCTTGTAAAATACATAGAACCTATTTCATCTTCAGCTCTAAAAGCTCCAGATAAATCAAATCCTACATGTTTTTCAATGTAAGATTCTATAGCAGCTGCATGAGCTTGTTTAATGTCTTCAGAACTATTAGGCATTCCTCCTAATTCTTTTTCTGTTTTGGATAGTTTATTATACTGTCTATCAGGCCTATTCATACTATACCCTCTATATCCTCTATTCTTAAAATGATATAATAATCTAGGTTTATTATTTTCTATTAATATTGGCATTCCATAAAACACACAAGCCATTAATACATCTTCAAAAAATATCTCTGCTGTTTGAGGTCTTGCTATATATTCTAAAAAAAAATGGTTTGTAGGACCTTCATCCATGTGAAACTTAGTCATTCCATGTAAAGCACCGTTACTTCCACCGCCACCAACAGTACCACTAATATCGTAACTATCACATCCAAAAGCTCCCATGTGGTCATTTCCAGGATATTTAATTCCATTCTTAAAGTAATAATTGTTTTGTAAATTTTTATTAGGAGTCCAAGAAACATAAAATCTTCCTGAATTATTAGGAGTAAAAATAACTGTAGTATCTTTTATTCCATTATTCCAACTAAAAGAACCTCTTGTGACAACTCTATCTTTTATTAAAGAATCATTGTAATCTATTTGTTGATATAATTTTTGAAGATTAAATAATGATTGTTTACTTTCATCTCTAAATGCATGAGACTCTGTTCTAGGAAATTGTCTATAGTATTCGTTTAATCCATCAGGATCTGACTTCAATCCATCTACCTCGTTAGTCCAATGCTCTATAACACCTTGGTCTATAATATCTCCAAATGGACCTTCTATTTCTTTTTCTGGAACATCAAATACAGGATGACCATAAATATCAATAAAACCCTCATAATTCCATTCCATAGGTATAAACAATGAATATAAACCTGATTTAGTTTGTCCATTTCTATTTCTTTTTTTTACGTTAGAATCTGAGTATAATTTTTTAAAATTACCACCACCTTTTTCAATAGAATTAGATGTACTTCCCATCATACATTTTCCTATAACTCTACTTCCTAATCTAAGACAAGTTTTTGTTACTCTCCAATTATTAAGTATATTGTCTGGTCTTTCCCATTTACCACTTTCATCATGAGCTAGTAATTTTAACTTTTCTCCATCATAAGAGTTATCTCCTGTATTTTTCCAATCAATAGTAGTATCTAATCCTTCAAGCTCTTTAATAGATTCATTTGCATCAAGTTTTTTTCTTGTAAGTTTTGACGCAGGAACTCTATACGCAAGCTCCGTTTTTGGCCTATCCATTCCATCTTGAATAGGTTTGAAGAAAAACGGATAATTGAGCGATATGGGAACAACTTTGTCTGTAAACATTTTTTTTGCATCAGAACCTGTTTTGGATAAAATTCCATAACGTGAATCTTTTGATGTGGTTGCAAGATGAACCAATTCTGATGATGACATAAAACTAAATCCTGATCGTCTATTTTTAAGGTAACACATTCCATAGCTTCTTGAGTCTGCTTTGCAAGCTTCCCAGAATATAAAGAATAATCTATTTGATTCCCTAAAGTTTGGCTGCCCAACATCAATTTTTGTCCACCGCAAGTACATGTAATGAGAACCAGTAATGTAAGTAGGATTGTTTTTGTTATTAAACCAAAAACCTTCTTCCCTTCTTTCAAACTCTTTGTCAATATAGTCATACCACTTTTCCTTAAAATTATCTGGATATTTATCCCAATCAAAAACACTTTTTATTTTACTTAGTTCTTTAGGATATTCTATTTGACCCCAATGATTTTTATTAAAACGATAAACATTTTTTTGTTTTGGTAATGCAATCTTTAAATTTTGTATTTCATAAACCTCACCAATTGTACCATCTTTTGATATAACAACAATATCATATTCTTTATTATATCCGTATACCCAAGCCTTTTTTTTATTATTAGACTTTAATTCCTTTTCAGGTATAATATCATCTAGTATTTTATATAAAGTTTGTTCGTACATTATTTTGATCTACCTTCAGCAAATCCTTTAAATGAAGATGCTTTACTTTCTTTTTTATTAATGTCTATCATATTATTTTCTTCTTCAATCTTTGTTAAGATTTCAAAAGCATCAAATATTGCAAGCTTCTTAGATGCCGCTGCATTTTTTAATCTGTCTGCTGCTATATCAGGAGCTAATCCATCTAGGTCTTTTTTTAGTATACCTTCATTAGCAACTTTTATAAGTTCTTTTACAGCTTTTTTACCTGCTTTTATTATTTCTAATTTTAATTCAGTATTATTCATAATACTAATGTTATGTTTTTATCAAACATTCTGTAAAGTTTTTCATCTTCTACAGTAAATTCATATTCACTATCTGGTTGAAACGAAACTTTAGTTCCTTCAACAATACCTTTTTCTGTAAGAATTTTATTTGAATATTTAATTATACCTACTAATGGCTCTTCATCTTGATGAGTCTTTAAGTACTTTTGTTCTTTAGGTATAGGCTTTACCATACAATACTTTGAATGACATAACCATTTGTTGTTGTGTTTATACATATAAAATTGGTCAAAGTCTATAAAAAACAAATCGTCTTTAAAAAAACTCTTACCACTTCTTTCTTTTCCTTTCATGTCATTATAATATTTAAAAACATTATGATGAACTAAAAGTATATCTCCAGAAGATATTTCTCCTTTGTAGTTTATAGGAACTGATACAACTTCTGCGTATCTATTTGATGCGGTATGATCTTCTTTGGATGTGCTTGTTATAAAATCAACATTTCCAATTTTTTTTGTGTTATCATACCTTTTGTCATTGCATGGTTTTACAATGAAATAAAAAGGTGATTTCATTCAAAATTTATATTATATTCAATTGATATAGGCATATTAGAATTAAATTCTTTCCAAAGAAATATTTCTCCTTGTTTGTTTTCAATCCAAACTTTTATAGAGTTGCTTTCGTTTATATGCTTTATTAAATGAATACGATAACTTCCATTAAAAATCTCTTGATTTACTATGTAGTGCATAGCACTAGACTTATAATCTGCACCGACAGATATTTTTCTTATATCCATTATTTATTTAATTTAATTATACATTAAAGCCCATATCTTGTAATGAAGCTTCTATTTGGTCGTACCAAAATTGTTGTATAGCTGCACTTCCATTTGGCACGGTCAACTCGTTACTCCATCTCATTAATTGAGGAGTGCTCGTTGTGTAATCATCTAACATTGTTACATTAGAATAAGCAGTAGCAGGTATACTAGCAGGAAAACCTTGAGTTCCTGCAGGGTAACTATCACTAACTGGAGGATTGCTAATATTCGCTGCTGGAACTAAAGAATTAGGTCCAAGTAAATCAACAAGAGGTGCTCCTATAGTATTCGGTACAGCACAGAAAAATTGAGACCTATATGTAAATGTAGCATCTCCAATAAAATTCCTTACAAGAGTTATATCATCAATTATCGATTGATTCGTAGCATTATTTCTGTTTTTCCATGAATCAGCATCAGTGTCGTTAGAGGACATTTGATAATTGTCAGATACAAATTGGTTACCTCCAGATTCATCTCCAAATCCAAAGATTACTACATTATCTGCGTTTTCAAATATTCCTCCAGGTCCTGTTCCTTGACCAAAACCTTTGTTAGCAAGCATTCCTAGTTGTCTTTCTTCAGCACTCATCCCCCAAAGTATATGAGTATCATACTCATCACTACCGTTAGTAGCTCTATCTGTATTACCACTTCCTTCCGTTGCTCCTGTTGCATAGAAATCTTGAAGTAAGTTTCTTAAATTAGTTGTATTCAAATAATCTACAGATTTCTGAGCGTCTGTTCGTGTAAATTTACAAACTGAATTTCCTCCATCACCTGAAGTTGTGACAACAGTTGCCCCATTAGCATCAACTAAAGTAACGTCTAATTGAAAGGCAACGTAATTTATTGTTCCTACGAATGTATTAGCAGGAATACCAGTTCCTTCAATAAGCATCCCAGGTTCAACAAGCATGGATGTTTGAGCTGTTAGTCCGTTGGGATTAGTTACATAACCTGTTTGTGTGAATATTGAACTTGACATTTCTATTAAACTATCCCCCAGGTTCCATCCTTTATTCATATCTACATAAATTTCAGGAACACTTGTCATTTTAGCCATTTCTATAATGGAGGCATTAAAAGAACCACTAGTATCTTGCCAAAAAGTAAAGTAAGTATCTCCTGTTACTGTTAATCCTGATATTGTAAAATCTTGAGTTGCTGATAATCCATCATTATCTGTTACTGTCATCACTACATTAATATTTCCTCCAGGATATGTTCCTGTTAGCGTTCCTGTGCAATCATCATTATCTGTAAAAACTAACCAACTAGCTCCTGCAGCAGGGAATATCTCTACCCCATCTACTGTAATAACATAATCTAAATCTGCACATGGTGTATTATCATCACTTGTTGTCCAGTTATATGTCCAAGTGTCGTTTGGTTGCAAATTAGGATATGTTCCTGCATCTACAGGGTTTGTAGATGTCCATTCTGGGGGGTTAGGAACAATTGGTACTAACTCTATCTCACCTGTTAATGTCTGAGTTTCAGTTCCATCTACTGTAAATATTCCTCCTGGATTAGTCGCAGTAAAAGGAGCGGATGCTTTAAACTGATATCCTGTATTAGCTAGTCCGTTTGTTATAAACTGATAGCTAACTCCTGGTTGTCCTTGTTTAATGTCATTTAACTGATTACCTGCCAAAGTATAGTTTGGTGCGCCTGCGGTATTATCTATAATGTTATTATTAAAAGGATTTAAAGTTACTGTTACAGGAAGTATAGGCGCTATAGAGTTTGTTTTTTCAAAATAGAATGATAATTCCATATCTCCATCTGTTGGAGATATTGTTGAATTTAAACTGCCTTCACATACTACACCAATATTTTGAAATGCGTTTAAAACAATATTTAAATCAGAAACATCAACTTCCCCTCTTGGATATGATTTATCATAAAGATCAGATATAACAAATAAATCTTCTTTTTTAGAATAGTTAGCATAATTAGAAATAGCATTATTAGCAACTTCACCTATAGATACAGTCATTGTATCTCCTGGTGCAATACTCATAACAGTATCCGAAACCCAAGCCCATGTAACTAATTTTAATTTTAGAGTTACAGGAACTCTCCATAAAGGAACTTGTGTACTAGGTGCAACGGCAGATGTCCATTCTAAAAAATCTTTTGAAAATTCAGGACCAACTCCACCACCTGTATTACTTCCTATTGCTTTAAACATCCCATTTACAATAAATGTTTCTGATGAAGCAGGAGGAGTAACAATATTTAATATATAATCAGCAAGACCAGCTATGGTAAACGTTTTAGTTTGTAACTCAATCGGACTTGATAATCCATCTGTTCCAATTAAATAATCCTCTGGATTAATTGGATTTTGATTGGGGTAAGCTAAAGTATTGCTAATTTTTGCCATCTTCTATTCTTTTTCTTTTATCTCTCCAGTCTGGAGATTTATAACGGAATCTTCTCCGTATTTTTTAATAAGTTTTTTTTCTAAAGAAGTAAAGTCTGTTCTTACAGTATTTATTTCTTTAAGCACTACATCTTTTTGTAATGCTAAATCTCCTAGTTGGTTTTTTAAACCTCCGAATTTAGTGTTTAATTCTTGTAAACGATCTAATTCTTTTTTTGTAACTGATTTCATTTTATTATAATTAAAGTTATATGCAAAGGTAGTAAAAAAAAATAAATATTATTGTTTGGTTTTACCGTACTCTCTTAAGGTAAAATACCCTCCGATTGCAGTAATTCCCATAGTAGTTAATAAGGGCAAATATGCCTCTCCCAAGGGCATGCCCCATTGAGAAGTTATAATAACAATATCTATAAGAATAGTAAAATTAGCAACAACTAAAGGTCTTATGTTTCTTGTTAGTCTGCTTCCAAACTTCATATCGTACTCCCAACGTTTGCTTATTTCTATTTCACGTTTAGATATTTCTTGTTCTACTACAATATCTTTTTCTAACTCTTTAAGAAGTAAATCTTTATCTGTTTGTGAAATACTAGAATTACCACGTATAGCATCTCCTAGTTTATTTAAACCTTCTACACCTGTTACTGTACCTAATATATTTAATATCTCAGGACTTACTCCTGCTATTGTTCGTAATAAATTACCAACAAAAGTACCTTCTCCTCCGTTTTTTCTTAATTTAGGATTATCGCTCATAACTATTCTATTGTTTTATCCCAACGAGATCTTGTTTTTCTTATATCGTAATGTGTAAATGTATTGTACTTACCGAGACCTCCTTGAAGTATATGTCCATGCTCAGTTAAATTATCTATAGTTTTATAGATTTCAGAAGGAGGAATGTCTGTAACTTGAATATCAGCAGCTTTTCCTAAAATATGTTGTGAATTGGAAACTCCACCAACTGCTTTATTGTGCTTAGCACACCTATATGCATTAGTAAGTTTTATAGGTTTTCTTATAAAATCTCTTATTGTTTGTAACTGAGCTGCAAGTTTTTGTATTTCAAACAAAACATCTTGAGGCATTTCACAACCACATTTACATTCAAATTCAGATTTATTAAAATTATTTGTTAGTTTTTCTTCTTTCATTATAACTAATCCATATTCTTTGAGCCGTATATATTATAGAAGCTATTAATAAAATTAGTTTTAAAGCCATCTCAACTTGAGAAAATGAGACAGCTAGGCTCAAAAAGTTAAATGCGTAAATTTTCAAATCCTGTGTGTTCATTATTGTTTAATAATTTCGTAAGTAACTTCAATATCCATTAAAGCACTATTAGTCTGTGTGTAATTTTCTTTTACCATAATGCAACAATATCACTTGCAGTTGTACCAGTATTAAAAACCTGTAAAACATTAATTGGTAGAAACTGTCCTGCATAACATCCTACAAATGTTAAAACATCTCCACCTACTGTTTTTAATTTTACTGCTCCTGCTGAACCTATATATAAAGAGCATCCGTTATTAGTTCCTGTTGCTCCATTTACAGATGGTATATCAGCAGTGTCACTTGGTGTTACCGCTGCCGCTCTATTTGCTTGTAATTTTTGATAAGCCATTTTTTATTTATTATAAGGGAATATTCTGTTTAAACTATCTTTTCTTTTTGAGCAACCGCAATCTCTTCCTGTTACTTTGCTTACTGTGTCAACAACTGCTTTTATTCCTGTTGCTGTAGTTACTTTCTCTATTGTATCTCCTAATCCTTTTGATTTCATTTTATTTATTTTTTACAAGTACATAGTTTATGAGGGCATAAAGCAACCTTAAACATTAGTTTGCCTATTAACCAATTCCACCCACATTGAAACTTACACCAGAGGCCTTGCATCCAGAGACCTAGCTTTACTAATAGTCTACCCATTTATTTTTTTATTAAACCGCTTAAATGTTTTTTCACATAGTGAACACATTCTTTGTGGTGATGTCTGTAAGACATTCCACTATCTGCTCCATAAGAATGTCCGTAATCTTTTTTAGACATTGCTTTTGACTCATCTCTACGATCTTTTAAAGATTGAGATTTTTTTCCGTTTCTTGCACCGATTGATTCATCTAATCGAGCATTATATCCTTGTGCCATAATTATTGATTTTTATATTTTACAAATATACTAATATTTTCCTTGTCTACTTTTGGGAGAAGATTTAGTTGAGCCTCCTTTTCCTGCCCATAAATTTTTACATGCCCAATATCTAGCTGTTAATTTAGATTTAGCAGTTCCACATTTATGTCTAGCTTTAAAACTTTTACGTGCAGCTGCAGAATAATTATGACCATATCCTTTAGCTCCAAAGTGAATAAGCTTTTCCTTACCGCCTTCACAGGCTTTTACCATTTTCTTTTTACCTGCTCTATCAGAACTTTTAGGCTTATTGCAAGCCATCTTACTTTTATCTGCCATTACTTAGTATATTTTTTAGTTACTTTTGCCGCCTTCGTATTTGAAACAAATTGTTTCTTTCCACCTGATGCTTTCTTTTTTCTAGCGGTTTTAGCTCGTTGTCTTTTACTTAATGCTTTAGCCTTTGCTAAAGGAAGACACCTATCAGGATTTTTTTTGTTTTTGCTAGTACCGCATGCACCTTTTATAGATCCATCCGTTCCTATACGAACCCACTTTTCATTCCTCCATTTAGCTAACTCACCCATTATTTTTTCTTTTTGTACATTACTTTAGTCTTTACTTTTGACTTTGCTTTTATTTTTTTACCGTATTTTGCCATAACTTTTGTTTTTATTTTTTATTTTTACCCTTTCCATAGTTGGGGTCTTTACAATATTTACTAGCAGCCATGTTTGCGTATGCAGATGGATACTTATCAAATGTTCTCTTTGCCCATGCTATTCCTGCTGGACAAATCTTATTTCCTTTTGTTCTACCTTTTTTTGCCATATTTATTTATCCTAAACTGTTAACTGTTATTTCAACTCTTGGGTTTTGAAACGAACCAGGTAATGATCCAACTTGTAAATCTATTGTGTCATTAACTGCATAACCACTTCCTCCATTAGTAATTGATGAAATAGCAGTGGGTGTTTTGTCAACAAATGTTATATTAAAAGTTGCACCTGTTCCACTTCCTGATGTTGAAAATTGAGTACAAGCAAAAGTTCCGTTCTGTGTACGAACTTGCCCAGCCGTAATACTGCCTGAAGCAACTCCTGAAGCTACAGGAAAAACCTGAGTACTTCCCAGGTATGCTTTGGTTACTGCAGTTGAACCTAGTTTTAAAGCACTTATACTTCCGCTTCCTAATGAAATAGCCATTTTAAGTTATTATATATAAAGTGGTTGCTACTGGTGTTCCAGCATCATATTCCGCTTGTGTTAAACTAACTATATTTATAACTGAGTCAGAACCACTTGGTTCGCCTGTGGTTACAGAAGTTACTGCATCAAACGACGCAGCGTTAACAGGAATCCATCTTACTCCGTTGCCTGTTCCTTTTGACATTAAAAACGAATTAATAGCTCCAGCCGAATCAGTGTTGTCTAAAATATCACCACCTTCTGTTAAAATATCATTACCGTTCATAGACAAATCCCCACTTAAGCTAGTGCTGTTAAGAACACTTAGTTCACCATCCATTTGCGTATTGCCATTAACTCTAAGCTCATCATAAAGTCTTACAAAACCATCTACAGCTAAATCTATGCCAGCTACAGAAGCCATACCTATACCTACATTACCTGCAGTATATGTTATACCGTTAGTGTCAGTAGTCCAAGGGCTACTTCCTCCACTTGGTGCATCTATCCAATCAGTTCCATTAGATGTAGAACTCAATATCTGACCAGATGTACCGCTTTGATTACTGCTATCGTAAAAAGCTCCGCTTAATTCAAAATCATCAGAAACTTTTAATACAGTATTAACTAAAATGTCCCCACCTGATTCTACTTCAAATGATGATGAGGCAAGGCTATCTCCTACTTTAAAACCTCCTACTATGTTTACTCCATCGTAATATTGTATTGCCATTTAATTATCCTATTTTTTGTATTAGAACTCTTACATTATTAGCAGGTGTAGTTCCAAATGTTACTGTAACTGTATTATTAGAAGCTCTATCTACTCTAGCATAAACAGTTAAATCTGTTACCGTATCATACAACTGCACTATTACATCTTTAGTTCCTAAGTCATGAGTTACCGTAGCGGTTGCTGATATAGTGTCTGCAAAAGTATTAGCTGAATTAACCTTTGTGTTTAACGTTCCTACAGATACTTTATGATTTTTAACTCCATCTGTGTCATAAATTATTAAGGAGTCCCCTTCTGCAATAGTAGTTAACGCTGTTAAACCAACTACGTCTAATCCTATAGTAGCAGTACCTGCAGAATAAGATACATTTAAACCATCTAATGTGTTAGACACTGAAGCATTTACATTACCTATACCTACTTGAGTTAAACTCGCTAGGTCAACATTTTTATTTACCTCTGTCCAATCGCCATCATCTACTGGAGTATCTTGATTAGAAATAATTAAATCTCCAATTTCTAATGGAACAGTCCAAAATCCTGAAGCATTACCTCCAGTGGTTACTACATAAGTCCATCCTTTTTTTACACCTGTTGATGGCGGTGTAGTTGTAGCATCGTAACCTCCTTGGAATATCAAAGCTCCTGAGCCTGCCAATGTTGTATCTACATAGTTTTTAGAAGCTGCATCAGTCCCTGCACTCGGTGTTGTTGGAATAGTTACTTGACCTGTGAATGCATTTTGTCCATTGCCACTTACAGTAAGTTGACCTGCTAAAGTAACACTAGGGTTTAAGCTTACTGTTACGGTATCAGTTGCTCCAACTACTGTTGATATATTTGTTCCGCCTGCTATATCTAAAGTATCGCCACTAACGATTGTTTGGTTAGTTCCTGAATCACCTGTAAGAGTAAAGCTTTCTATGTACCTTCCATCTAAATCTACAGTTAAATCAGCTAACGCTCCTGTTCTTCCTAGTGTCAACACACCATTATTTGTACTAAAAGCTACGGAATCCACATAGTTATCTACATCAGTTGGTGCTGCAGGAAGTGTGAAAGTAGTTAACTCATGACCTATTACATGCCCTGTTGAATTTGAAGTTACATCTGTATAAGCTTGGAATGTTCCTCCAAATGTTAAAGTAGATGCAGCTGTAGTCTGTGAATCACTAAAAGAATCATGCGTTACAGATATAGTAGTAGCTGTTGCCTGATTGGCAGTAAATGTTCCTGTCCCTCCTAAAGCTCCTGTTCCCTGAACCGTTAAAGTTCCGTTTCCAACATCTCCAGTTAATGCATATCTGCCGTCTAAATCTACAGTAACATTACTTTGATTTTGAACAGTAGCAGTCAATACTCCATCGATAGTATTAAAACTTAATCCTGTTAAAAAATCATTAGCTGCAGAACCTCCACCTATGTTAGCCCAAGCTGAACCATCATAAAACTTTAGTTTATTACTTACTGTATTATAGTATATCTGTCCTGAAACACCTGTTCCTGGGTCAGAACCTAAATTTTCAATTCGAGCTTGCTCTAATTGATTAGTTGCTAAATTAATTGGGTCGTAAAATACTGGCATGATTTCTTAGTTTAAAAATGCTTTTCCTGCAAATCCTGTAGAAAAAGTCAATGTTATATTATTATTATCTATATAATTTACATCAGTAAACACTTGAGTGCCTGCAGTATCTACTACAGAAACTGATGGAAATTTATTTAATGTATGCGTAATGCTCCATGTTGCTGATGGAGTAATCTGTTCAAATATAAATGTCTTATCACCTACGTCTCCACCTTTTACAAAATTAGAAATATTATAAAATTCATCTAACTCTAATACTCCATTACCTCCAATATAAGTAAGTATTAAATCATAAAAAGAACTATGAGTAGGATTTACATTATAACTATCTACTTTATAATGTCCAAACTGAGAAATATCAGATTGTTTAATTATTATAATTTCTGATCCTACTAAATAAGACATAAATGGAACGGTATTTTGTTGTGATAAATCCTCTATAGAAATAACAAAATTAGTTACTGTACTAAAAGGTTTGTCTTCAGTTCCTCCTGCTGCAGGAGAAATAGCACCTGTTCCATATAATGGCTGCTCAATATACTTAAATTTTAAAACATCTGATGAAGCTATATAACTTCTTAAAGATTCAACAGTATAATTTTTAGTAGGTTTCCCTGTTATAACATCAGTACCTATAAGTAAATCATCACCTGTTACATTAAAATCTATTGGATATGTTTGTATTCTAGCCATTTATTTTTTTGCTGTTATTATTGCAATAATTACCATTCCTAATAATGTAGCTGCTAACATTATTTTATGCTTAAACGAGTCCTCCATCACTTATTGTCCAACCTTTAGTATTTACTAAATAATTTTTACGTTGTTGACCTCCTATTGTATATTTAATAGTTCCCATATCTAAAGTAACATTTGACAACCCTCCTTGCTCACATCTTGAAAGTAAAATGTCATAATTAGTAGCACTGTAATTGTTAAATGTTTTATTAAGCATAAAATCCTCCATTGTTAATGAATTAGTCGAAACAATATCCCAATTTGTTAAGGGCTTATCAAAATCATCAGCATTTTGAAACATTCCTTTGAAATTATGTACTTTGCTCACATCCCAATTACTAATATCTTGGTTAAAATCTTGAGCAAAATAAAACATTTGGTCCATTTGTGTCACATTACTCACATCCCAATTACCTATTGGTTGATTAAATAAATCAGCACCCTGAAACATAGAAGTCATCCTTATTGCAGAACTTGTATCAAATACACTAACCGTACCATTAAAAACTTTAGCATTACTAAACATACGAAACCAATACTTTACATTAGATGTATCCCAAGTTGTAAAATCTTGGTCGAAAGAATCACAACTTGCAAACATATTAGTCATATTTTCTACATTACTCACATCCCAACCCATCATAGAATTATTATTTAAAGATGTACAACCATTAAACATAAAGTTCATAGCAGTTAATGTACTTGTATCCATTCCACTAACATCACTATTAAAAGAAATACATCCATTAAACAATCCATAAGCATTATTAGTTGCTGAAGTAAGATCAAAATTTATATCGCTATTAAAACTTTCAGCATTAGCAAACATGTATGTAAAATTTGTTATTGAAGAAGTATCCCAAGAACTCACATCTGAATTAAAAGCTTTAGCAGTTGTAAACATAAAAAATGCATTAGTTACATTGCTCATATCCCAATTAGATAAGTCTGCAGTAAATTGTGTGCAGCTTTGAAACATAAATGAAGTGTTAGTCAAATTACTAATATCCCAAAACTCTATATTTTGAATGGTAGTTAATTTATTACAACTCTTAAATGAAAGATTAGCACTAGGAGATAAGTTTATTAAATCCCTACAAACAGGACCTCCAATAAAACTATTACAATTAGTAAAATTACAGGTTTCAAAACTATACGTCCCCCAACCTAATACTTCAATTATTTTTGATTTAGAAGTATTTACTGCCTGAAAGTTCCATTTTGAACATTCTCCATCAATTATTACGTTGTAATCTGCACCAGTCGCGTAAGTATGAGTTCTGTTAGCATAAGTATTTGCTACAACAGTTCCATCTCCCCAATCAATAGTTCCAGAGTAAGTACCACTGCTTTCATAAGGTAAAGTAATTGATTGGTTGTTAGCACTTGTTCTCCATTTAGTTTCAAAACTAGAAGCTCCTGAAGTATTATACCAAAATGTATTTAAAAAATTCATATTTTATTTTATTTTAGAAACATGGACAATTATTATATACCATACTTGCTTTTAGTCCTGTTCCTGCAGAAGTAGCAGCTCCTACCTGTGTTATTCCTACTTTCATCTCATCTCCAACAGCAAAATCTACATAACCTCCAGATATAAATTGAGATGATGCTGATACATTTGTTGTATTTGTACCTGCATCTATCGTAGGATAATTAGTTCCTGCAAAAATACTAGTTCCATTTTTTGAAACTTCTAAAATAATGTCTGCACCTATTGGAGCTTGAGTAACGGAAAATCTAATTTCTGATACACAATTAAAAGCTCTAGTAAAAACAATAGTAAATTTTTTGTTACCTGCGGTCAAATTAGTTTCTTCATCGCTACAAGCAAAATCAAAATAATCAGGAGTAAATTCTAATGCACTACCTGCAGAGTTTACCTTAACATTCTTTCCTCTACCAAATGTATTGTCTGGTTGACATATATAATTATTTGGAGTGTCTGTTAACTCTATAAACTCAGTAACTCCTGTTGGTGGAGCTGTAGTAACAGAACCGTCAGCCATTAAATACTCTAGTGCTGTACCACCTGTTTTTACAAAACTATTAAAAGACGCAATACCTGAATTAGCTGTAACATCTCCTGCCGATATACTAATACTACCAAGACTCATTTCTATATCACCAGCAGTAGTTATTCCAGTGGTAACATCAAGAGCACCTGTTATTCGAATCTCTGTGTTATTAGGTTGTTGAGTAATTATACTATCAACTATACCTGTTCCTGTGGCATTCCACATGGTAATAGTATTAGCAGTTCCTGTACCAAATCCAGCGAACAAATTACTAGTACTTATTTGTACATTTTCTAAGTCAGTATATCCGACTAGAAAATTTACGTCAGTTATTACTGTTTTGGTTTCGAATTGTGAAAATTTTAAATTTGCCATTTTTTTATTTATTAGTTTTCAGGTAGCATTCTTGCATTAGCTCCTCCTGTTTCTTGTATACAAAATTCATCAATCTCTGTAATGATGAAATCGGTTATAATAATTGGTTGTCTTTCTTCTAAAAACGGTATTCCGTTTGCTATTCCTATTCCTAGTGCCATAATTTATTTGCCTCCTGTGTTACCTTTATTTTTTCTTCCTTTACCTTTTTTACCTCTAGCTCTTCTATCTCCTGGAGTATTTGTTTTACTTCCTCTATTTTTAGATGCTTTTTCTAATACTACCCTACCTTTTCTGTGAGAAACATCAAGTCCATCATAGTTTCCGTAAGTTCCAAAACGCCTATTAGCTTTGTTATCAGCTACTCTTTGTTTTATTGATTTTTTCTTTTTATTATACTTGGCTTGATAAGCTCGATGTTTCTTTCGTGCTTTAGGATTGTCCCTATAAAACTTAGCAGTTCTGCTTAATGCCATAATAAAAGATTATATTTGCAAAGATACAAATTTAATTAAATGAAAATTTTAAGAAAAGTAAAGAGAATTTACGAAAGATATGAGCCTAAAAATGATTATCTAAAATATTGGAAAGTAGTAAAACAATGGGCTAAAGCTAAGTACGATCTAGGTACTGCTGACATTGAAATGATGCTATTCTTATATAGCGAAGGGTTGTTTACTCAAAAACAATTTGAAGAATATAATGAAATTATGTCTTGGGATAGAAACAGATTCCACAATCTAAAAAAAGAAAAATGGATTATTGTCTGGAGAAAACGAAAAGGAAAAGAAGCTACTTTATATGAGCTTGGATTTAAAGGTAAGCGCGTATGCGCTTCAATTTATAAAAAACTAAACATGGAAGAAACCGTCTCCGAAGATAGAAGACGGAATCCTATGTTTGATACCAATGCTGATTATTCTCACAAAGTATATCGTAAGATAATAAAGAAAATGAATAAAGAAATTAAAAAGAAACTATAGTACCACTACAATATCTCTTTCAGATATAATTGTAACCACCTCTTCTTCTAACATCATTTTATGACCTGCGTTTTTATCGTAATAAATAGCGTCACCTTTTGATACAACGGACACATCAGTGCCTGGAATAACTATTAATCCTTTTTTGTATCTTTGCAAGTTTGTATCATCTGAAGTCAATAATATTCCTGACTGTGTTTTTTGTTGTTCTTTAATTTCTGTAATTACAATGTATTTTCCTACTGCTTTCATATTATTTTCTTTTCATTGTTACTATTGCATTAGTACTTAGTATTGTTGTCGCTACACTTACTGCATTTTTTAGTGCATTCTTTGTAACTTTTGCAGGATCTATAACTCCCATCTTATACATATCTCCAAATACTTTGTTTTTTACATCATATCCGTAATTATATGGAACTTTAGAGCAACTACACGTTTTATCTCTTACATTTGCTATATCTTCACCTGCATTTACTAATATTTGCTCAAATGGAGCTAATAATCCTAAATATAACACGTCATTAGCGTGTCCATCCCTTAAATTCTCTGCACATCTTACCAGAGCCAAGCCTCCGCCTGGTAAAATCCCCTCTTCAATAGCCGATCTTACTGCACAAACAGCATCTTCTACCCTATCATACTTCTCTTTTTGCTCTACATCCGAGTTTCCTCCTACATATATTACACCTACAGCACCTGATAACAGGGCAATACGCTCAGTAATAAAGTCCCTTTCCTTCTTATCCTTGTTATTATCCTTCTGAACCTTCAATTCATCTATTCTAATCTTAGCATCCTTACTACTTTCCTCATCATTTATAATAACAGTACTATCTTTTCCTACTATAATCTTATCTGCATGACCTAAATCACTCATTGTCAACATACCTATGTTATCTCCCTGTGATTCACTGAAATATTTCGCACCTATTGCCAGAGCAATATCACTCATAAGCTCATTAGTCTTGTATCCAAACGATGGTGGTATAATATTACAAAGCTTTAAATTATTCTGAACTACATTGGCAGCTAATGTATTAGTTACATTCTGTGCGCAGTTACCGATAATCAGTAATTTCTTATTCTGATTAATAATTGGTTTTAATATATTTTCAATCTGAAGAATATTAGTAATCTCCATATCAGTCATCAGGACATAAACATCATCTAATATACATTCATCGTTTCTGTGATTATTGATAAATAACTTAGAACTGTATCCTCTGTCAATCTTAATTCCTTTTGTTACCTCATAATAAGTCTCGTCAGTTTTACTGTTCTCTACAGTAAGAACCCCATCTCTACCCAATTCCTTGTAAGCACTAGCAATCATTTTACCCAAAACAGAATCGTTGTTAGCAGATATCGTAGCTACATCACGCAAAGTTTTCCCAGTTACCTTTTTAGAAGACTTACCTAATGACTTTATTAATTCATCAGTAATACTATTTATGTCTCGTATTAATTCAGTGGTATTGATATCAGGATTTTTTTCTATAACACGCATACCCTCCTTTACAATAGCCTCCGTTAAAACAATCGCAGTAGTAGTGCCGTCACCTGCAGAAGTAGCAGTCCTCTCAGCAGCCTCCTTCATCATACGTATAGCTAAATTCTCTACCGCATCTTCTAAATCTATAGACTTAGCAACCGTAACTCCATCTTTAGTTACCGTTATTCCATGTGTATGATTCTGTGATTCGATTAGTACAGTCTTACCTAGTGGGCCTAATGTACTTTTAACGGCTTTTGAAATTGTAGTTATACCGTTTAATAATTTGTCTCTCCCTTCTTGGTCGAAGGATAATTCTTTTGGATTCATATTTAAGTTTAATTAGATTTAAGGCAAAGATACAAAAATAATGCCAATGACAAAATGTCGATTTTATTTCTATATATATATATATATATAATTACTACTATATCTTTTTTTATTTTCTATATAATTAGAATAAAAACCGACATAATCGACATAAATAAAGTAAAGTATAATAAAATCAATAGTTTAGGTAAAAAAAAATCGACATAAAACCGACATACCCTCGACATAAACCGACATAAAAAAGGGGCAAACATAAGTTTAACCCCTCTTTCTGAGAAACACAATCTAATTATTGGGAAGAAAGTTATTTATAAATACTAAAAAAATTCTTTTTAGCTTCAGCCAATTCAATTCCTTCTGCTATCATACTAATCTGCTTAGCACGATCTTTAGCTTTTTTAAAGCTAGCTAATTTTTTAATTCCTGTCGAGTAATAATCAAATCCTCCAGCAAGCTCATGCTTGTTTCGTTCTTGTAAATACTCTTTCATAATAGGTCTTTTGCTCATCATATTATTTCCATTTAAAATGTATACTTATTATAACTAAATAAATTATAACCTCATTGAAATCATAATTCTCCTCAATGCCAAACCAACTCCAACCAATCGCAAATCCTATAGGTATTCGATTATGTATTTCTATCTCTAGCATTTAGAAAACAAAGATACAAAATTAATATTACTTATATAGAGGCTCTGGGTAATAATATAATATACGCACTGATCATCATATAGGAAGTCGTTTTGTTTTTGATAGGGGGGGTGTGTTTTATTTTCATTTTTTTACCTGTAATTTTTTTAGCTTTTTACCTTGCACCCTTGCACCTTGCACCCTTACACCCTTAACACCTTGCACCCTTACACCCTTATATTTTTGTTTTACGTAAACATAAATAAGAGGTAATAACCACCTTAATTTTATCAAATACTTAACTTTTTTAATACTAAAAAGATATATTTATTTATCGTTTTTTATTCAATTTTTACAATAGACAAAAATAATTTTAAATTTTTTTTTGCAAAATCCAGTATTCAATAATTTTACATAACTTATTGAAAATCAACATTTTAACTATTCAATTTTAAAACCTCGTTTAAAAGATCAATGATTTTATTTATTTATTTTTTATAATTTATTTGTTTTATATAATTATTTGTTTGTATATTTGCAATGGGATAACCCAAACATTAATTTAAATAAATATAAAATGAAAAATTCAGTTAAAACAAATTCAGTGAAAAAAGTTGTAACAAGCAAAAAAGTTGCTATTAAAAAAGTAGCTAAAAAAAGTAAGTCCGTAATTTTAAAAAGCGCATTGAATAACCAATGGAAAGAAGAGACGTTTTCAATGAGTGGTTTAGTACGCTATGCAAAGGGCAAAGGCGAAAGTGGTTTAAACGAATATATAAACCATTATAATACGAACAAAGGTACAAATGTCACTTTTGGCAAAGTAACTAATATTCGAAACATAGTAAGTCTTGCGAGTGAAAGGGAATTATTTAAGAATGCGAATACCGATAAAAGCAAAGGCGCAAAGTTTATAAAGGGTGAACCTAAAATAAAATTTAGCTATTGGTTATTGTTGCAAACAGTTGGTAGACTTGCAAAAGTTGAAAGCGCAAAATAATTGCGTAAACCTAAGCACGTTTTAAAACTGCTTTCCTTTGCTTATTGAAATACCTTGACGTTGGTGCAAAGGCTTTAAACTAAAATTTCAATACCTATAATGGCGACCGTATGGCGCAACGGATAAAAATTAATTTGTAGCAATGTCTCATTTTAATTCCAATAGGTTTTGTTCCTTGACATTTTGAAATATTGAAACCCCTTCAAAGGTATAACGTGCTGTATTATATTACAGCCGATCCACTGCGTACGCAAATTGCTACGACATCAGAAGCGAACGAACAAACATAGTATAATTGTAGGGCAAAGATAAACACGTATTATCTTATAATATTTCAATTCTAAACCACTTAAAATAAAAACTCAATAGGCGAGGTGCGTACTGACAATACGTTTGCTCCTTGACAAGTTGGTACTATTATTTTATATAATACCAATAGTGGGCTTATTAGCGTAGAGATTTCGGTCTTAAGGGACAAGCTACGCACATTTGCGAACAAATATACGAGGGAATTTGCACATTTTTAAATCCTGTTTTATATCGTATAGTTTGCAGATGTATGCTAAAAAAGAAAATGTATCTAACGAGAAAGCAGAAAATGGGAAGAAACAAATGCACAAGGTTAGAAAGTCTATGGGTATGGTTTGACTATCTGAGAATGACTGAAAAGATAAAAACCAGAAGAGAGGAGAGAGGGTTCGAATCCCTCCTCCTTTACGAATTATTAATCAAATTAAATTAAAGCTTATGGAAGCAACAGACAAATTAAATTGGAATTCAGAATTCGGAATTGCACTAAAGAGAACAGCAACTTACAAATCAACGGCTGAACTACAAGCACATTACGACAGAATAAGAAAAAAATCAAATAAAAACAAATAAACAAAAGATGTCAATAACACAATTTACAGACTACACTATCACAGGAATGATAGTGTTATTACTATTATTTTGTATAGTAACAATAGTAAAAGAATTTATTAAAAAGTAAACAAATGGGAAAACGTAAAAGAATACGCATAAAAGTGGGAGAGCTTGGTGCGTTAATCTCTGCAAGAGAAAAGAGAAAAGAGAAAATGTTTGGAGAAGTTATCACAGACATAATGCACGAGATCCAATGCACCTGGACTGAAGCAAAAGAAATCTACAAGAGAAGAAGATTAGAGAACGCAATAAAGCGAGAGATGAACGAATTAAATTGTTTACAAGAGCTTTAGGGAGTGGTGTTCACACTCATAATTTTCATAAGAATATTATTAATTTAAACCCATAAGATATGGAACGCAAACACGTAGTAGTAAACGGATTACATTGTATAACAGAGAACGGAAAGGTTCACGTATACACAGAGCAAGAGTACAAAGACAGAGAGGACCAGTGTACTTGGTGGACTCGAACAAAGAGAGTATTAACCGACTTAGGTGCAGGAGCATCTTGGGCAATTAAAAACTAGAAAATGGCAAGATTTATATTAGATGTTATGATACCGGTGCAGCATGGAATACAAAATACAGATGACATCAGAAAGGTACTTGATGTAATCGAAAGAGATGACTTTCTTTCACGCAATGTCACATCAATAAGATGTATTGACGAAACAAATGAAAATCAGTTTTTTGACCACGATACTTTTTTTACGGAAAACTTAGGTCAAGTAACTACGTCACCAATGATGAACGTATTGAGCAAAAAACAATTAGAAACCGACAGAGAGATTCTGTCAAAATATTAAAAACTAATTATGAAACACAGATTTTTATTAGAAGCAACTATAAACGACAGTAAGTTCGGACACATAGAAGAGGGAGACACAGTGTTTGTTATTAAAGTGAAGGGAGCATTGTTTACCTCACAAGACACAGATTCAGGAGAACGTAAAAATATAAGACTTAAAGAACCTAAGTATTACCTATGCAAGTCTATCAGCAAAGAGGGGATAGTGTTAGATTGGAGTGAGTACATCTACGTAATAGACAAAGAACACCTAAACTTTAAATAAATAAATAATTATGGGAGCAAATAATTTAATTATTAATGACAATATAATTATAGCAGAATTTATGGGAGTGTATTCAAAAGAAAATGGATATGATTACATTAAAACAGGTAACAAAGGAGTGTGCTACCACACCTCTTGGGACTGGCTGATGCCTGTGGTTGAGAAAATAGATGAAGTATCAGATGAGAACACTTTATTTAAAATAGAATATAATCGTGCCTTTGTAGAAGATATAGAGAACTATTATATTTTTATTGATGTGACAGCAAGCTCAAGACTTGAAGCTACCTACAAAGCAGTAGTAGAATTTATTAAAAAACATAACAATTAAATTATGAGAACAAAAGACGAAACACATTCAGCAGAGTTTGACAAGCTATTAAAAGGAAAGAAGATAGACTCTTGTAGGTATATGACAAGAGAAGAAGCCGATCAGTTTGGTTGGTACAAAAGACCACTCATTATTATGTTTACTGATGAGAGTTACATAATATTACAGAGTGACGACGAAGGTAACGATGGAGGCGCAGCCTTGTACGAAGACATTCCTGGTAAGGATAACTATAATATAATTTATACTATTTAAAAAATGGAAACACAATTAAAAGAAATGGTATGGTCTAAGGTAATGGATAGACACATACCAAGTGACGAAGCTTATCGTGTATATGATATAGACGATGTTGATGGCGACGTGGTAACGATAGAGTTCAGAGATGAGAACTATGAGCATACAGTAGATGATGATAGATATCACCCTAAAGATGATGTTTATTATTGTACTGTTTCACAACAGTTTTATTCAACTGATGATGACTTTTCAGAAAGTTATTGTGGTGATTACGGACACGAAGAAAATTTCTGTGAGTCCGATTACTATTGGATTGAAAGAGGAAGAGCATCAGACCATTGGTTACATTGTGACCATACAACATACTGTATTGACATAGATAGCTATGTTCAAGAAGATGATGCGAATTACTGCGATGCAGATGATCAATATTATTATGACACCGACAACATGCCAGGTTCAGAATATGAACGTAATGAAATTGGAAACTATCATACGTGTAAAGACTATGTAGAAAACCTTAACAGTCCATATCATTGCCACAGTACGCAGTTTAACATTGGCTTTGAGGTAGAGAAAAACGTATTCCATACAGAAAATGGAGATGCTGCTGACGAAGGTGACCAAGTAGGTTGGTATGATTTGTTTGCAGGATTCGAGACCGATAGTTCTTGTGGTGTTGAGGCAGTGACTCACATACTACCTTTAGGCTCTCCTAGAAGTAAGGCACGACTTAAGGTATTCGATATGATGGACGAGGCATCGAAGGTAATTAACAGCCCTAAAGATATTACTTGTGGTGGTCACATTACTGTATCTGTAAATGGTATGACAGATGGCTATGAGTTGGTAGACAAAATGAGGGAGAAGTTAGCCATACTGTATGCACTATACCGATACCGATTGAAACGTAGCTATTGCTGTAGTAACAAGGGCATAAAGAAAGATAACAATGTCAAGTATGCACCTGTTCACGTCAAGGGTTGTAAGGTTGAGCTTAGGATACCATCGGCAGTGGCCAATGTAAAACAATTAAAGTTACGTTATGATTTGATGTACAAGATTATGCACCACTCATTTGAACGCAGGGTACATTTCGAAGTATTTCTTTCAAACATACGTCACATTATCAAGAAGATGTACAATGGTAATGACCAAAAAGTAGATGCTATATTTGAATTAGCACATCACTTTAGAAGGTACTTAATTGTAGAAGAGACATCATCAAATATAAATGAATTTATTAACCACACTAACGAAGAATAACAATGTGTATAATTATTATTAAAGACAACAAGAAACAAATTAAGACTGAGACACTAATTGCATCATCAGTCAAGAACCCAGATGGACTAGGCGTATTGTGGCTAGACAAGTGGAACGTGACCTATCACGATAGCACAGACTATATGATACTCAAAACTAACCGACCATACATTGCACACTTTAGGTATGCTACGATCGGTGAGGTCAGCAAGGCTAACTGTCACCCATTCGACATCAACAAGGACAACATACTGTTTCAAAATGGTACAGTATACGGACTAGGTAACAAGAAAAAGACAGACACTCAGCACTTAGCCGAGATACTTTCAGACGTACCACCCAATAGATGGAGAGAAGTGTTGGAGATGAATGACTCAAGGTTTGTTACTGCCAACCTAAAGACTAAGAAGTATACACTATACAACAAGTCTGATTGGACTAAAGTAAATGACATTTGGTATAGTAAAACAAATGTACTTGACAAGGTATTGATTGGTGTGTATGGCACACTCAAGAGGTATGGTAGTAATTACGACTACCACCTAGCAGACTCTATATATGTAGGCAAGGCAAACACTGTAGAGAAATACCCTATGTTGATACAAGGTATACCTTATGTACTTGACAAACCAGGTGTAGGACACCACATAGATATTGAACTATTCTTAGTGGACAGGAAGACGTGCCTACCAAGTATTGACAGGCTAGAGGGACACCCTACTTGGTATGAGAGACGACAGGCAGAGGTTATATTAGAAGATATGTGTACTGTACTTACTCCTTATATATACTTCAATGATACTGTAAAAGATGAGGGAGAGCATCACAAGACATTTACTCAAGAGGTGTATGGATTTTATGACAATCCTTTGTTGGGTGGCAGTGAATATTACGAGTGCCAATGTGCCAACCCTGAGCCTGTATTAGATTACAACGACCATTACTGTGATATATGTTACGGTAATATTATAGACGATGAACATATTATTAATCAATTTAATTTTTAAACTATGGCAGACACAAGTACAACAATTTTAAAGATTTCTTTCAACCTATATGGTAAGGAAGGAACTGAACTTACTCAAGAGGAGAGAGACAAAGTAATGGAAATATATTACGACTTTTATTAACTTAATAAATTATAAACTATGAGTATATCTAAAAAAGGATTTTACGAATTAAAGACAGATACCTATACACTACTAGTAGAGTATATGTATTACTACACAAGTGGGACTTACGAAGACCCCCCTGTAGAGGATATGGAGATTCAGTTAGTGGAGCTAAATGGAATTGACATTACAGATTTCTTTTGGGATTTTGTATATGAGGACAAAGTGTATGAACAAGTATGGGAGTATGCACAAGAAAATAAGTTTAACTAATATAAATAAATAGAAATTATGGGAAGATATTATGATGGAGACATAAGCGGCAAGTTTATGTTTGCAGTACAATCAAGTGACGCAGCAGATAGATTTGGATCCGCTGGTTACAACAATTATTTAGACTATTACTTTGATGAAGACCACCTGCCTACAATAAAAGAGCAGTTGGATTTACTAAAGAAAGACTGGGAGGTAGTCAATGAGTTCTTTAAAGACAGAGATACTTGGAGTACACAAGAACAAAAAGACGCAGGTATCACAAGTGAACAGATGAGCAACTATGCTGACTATTGTTTAGGCAAGAAAATACTAGACCATGTAAAAGAAAACGGAGAATGTCAATTTTCAGCAGAGCTTTAGGTGATGGTGTTCACACTCATCATTTTAAAAAAATGAAGTGAGTCTTTTTTTGAATCCTTAGTTGTCGCTAATGTAGGCCGTTGTAATGCTTAACAGTTAAAGTGTGACTCACACCTTTTTAATTGGGTTTAACATGCACAAATTACAACAAGACTGACAGGACGGAAAGACGCCCCTCTTTTGAGGTAACTTATAATAAATAAAAATGGTAAAACTAAATTTAAGTGAAGAAAGTACAGGACACTTAGTGGATATGTACGAAGCTAGGATTGAAGCCTTGCAAAAAAACATTAAGAAACTAAAGCTAATAATTGATGACAGCATACATCAAGAGAGGCTAGATAACTGTAGTGCAAACGCATCAGAAGAATTCATAGAATCATTAATCAATAAACACAATTAAATTATGGGAGCAACAAACATTCATTACACAGCGAGTAAGAAGCAATACAAATCAGCAAGAGATGCGTATCAAGAACTAAGAGAAGATGCACAGTACGAGTACGGACACGATCCGTACAGTGGTACTATTGCCACCTGTTCATTAGAGGGTAAGATATCCGAGCCTAAAGATGACGATGCTTATGACGAAGCATTAGACAGAGTAGACAAGAGAGAGTGCGTGTATTATGAGACAGATACGCACTATGTATTCATTGGATGGGCCGCATGTTAAATATAAATAAATAAATAAATGGAAAACACAATCAATTTTAATTTAGACGAAATGGGCAGTTCAGATATTGCCTCAATGCACAAAGTAATTGACGCATACGAAAACATTCCTTCAAGTGACAAATACATAATGTATGGAGGGACAGGCTTCAATACTAGTTCAGGCTATGTTTATATAGCTTTAGAAAACGGAGTTTCAATTTGTTCTTGTTTTAACCAGTCAGTTGATTATCTTGTGACTGATTACGATACAGGTGACGAACAATTCTTTGATACATACGAAGAAGCAATCGAAGAGCTTGAAAAAATTAATCAATAAATAATAAGATGAATGTACTATCATTATTCGATGGCATGTCCTGTGGACAGATAGCCCTCAAGAATCTTGGTGTAAAAGTAGACAACTACTACGCATCAGAGATTGACAAGTATGCTATAAAAATAGCAAAGAAAAACTTCCCTGACATGATTCATGTTGGGGATGTAACCAAGCTAAGTTATTCTGATTACAGAAAGTGTTTGGTAAGAGAGAAAAGTTCTGAATATATACAGGACATACCAAAATCTAGACGAATAGATCTTATCATGGGTGGTAGCCCATGTCAAGGATTTAGTAAAGCAGGTAAAAACTTAAACTTTGAAGACCCTAGAAGCAAATTGTTTTTTGAGTTTGTGAGGTTAGTTAAAGAATGTAAGCCAAAGTATTTCTTGTTGGAGAATGTAAAGATGACAAAAGAACACAGAGATACTATATCAGAGTTCTTAGGAGTTGAGCCAATATACATAGACTCAGCACTTGTATCTGCACAAACCAGGAAGAGATACTATTGGACTAATATACCTTATATATTTGCCCCTATAGACCTAGGGGTAAAGCTAAGCGATATTATTCAAACAGAAGGAGAGCTTGAAAGTTCAGTAGTTGATGAGAGGATGGTTACTAATAAAGGTAAAGCGTATTGTCTTACAGCAAGATATGATGGAGCTGTATGGTGGAACAGTATAGAAAGAAGCCAACGAAGTATGATTAGAATAGACGATAAGGTTTGCTTTCCTGAAGCAACAAAGAAAGGTTATGCCGCTGCAGGTATTGGAGAGGGATTAGATCTTTCATTTCCTAATAGTAATACTAGAAGAGGTAGACTAATAAAAGACAAAGCTCATTGCGTTACTACAATTTCACCAAATCAAGGTATCATAAATGAGAAATATAATTGGAGAAAATTAACTCCAATTGAATGCGAGAGACTGCAAACAGTTCCTGATAACTATACCGAAGGTGTATCTAATGCACAAAGATATAAGATGTTAGGAAATGGATGGACAGTTAAAGTAATAGAACACATATTAAAACAAATAAAAGTTGCATAATAAATAAATAAATATTATATTTGCAAAACACAATCTAATTTAATTATCATGGGAAAATCAAGAGAAATGTTCAACCGAGAGCGTGAACAACAATCAGAAACTTTAAGAGAATTTTTAGACGACACATACCAGTCGTCTCAATACCACGCTAATAAACAGCGACTAATACTTAACGAAATATTTGTAACATTTTCACAAATATTCGGTGAAGAAGATAAATTTAACTTAAATAAAACTAAATCCAATGAAGAGAGGAATATTTAATCGATACGTTGATTATATCTGTTCAGAAACAGGTGTATCAAGAGACTTATTATTTAAAAAAGACAGGTCATCAAAATATTCTACAGCAAGATTTTTATTGTATGCTGTATGCTACCAAAGACCTATGACTATAGTTCAGATAGTAGATCTTATGGCTGATAATGGCTACAATATAGCTAGACAAGGTGTAGAATATGGGATAGAAAAGATACAATCTTCACCTGATTCTGATGTTAAGTCTTTTATAAAAGATGCAATTAACAATGCATAGTCTCAAAGATTTATGGGATGAAGCATCTACCAGTAGAAAATGCACTAACTTAAGTTATAAGACAGAGTTATCATATATTTATAAGGGTATTAAGATTTGTAATGTAAATAATAATATTAAAATATACAATGCAGGAATACAAAGATATGCATACAAAGAATTAACTGAAGATGAATATCAGTTTCTGTATGATAACGGTTTTATAAAAGGAGTTCACCTTACAAAAATGGGAAACTACAAGGACAAGATTTCAATCTTAAATAAAAAGATAAAGAATGAAATCAATACAAGGAATAATAAAAAGCACTATGATTCTTTAAAAATAAAAAGAGAAAATCTAATTAATAAATACACACAAATATCTAAATTAAATTAAAATGGGAAACACAAAATCAACATTTAAGGAACTTACATCAATCAATGTAAAGGACAAAGTAGAAAAGAAAGGAAGGTTTGATTACTTATCTTGGGCATACGCCTGGGCTATAGTAAAAGACAAGTACCCTGATTCAAACAGGACTGTATATGAATCAGAACACACAGGTCTTAATTACTTTAGTGATGGATCTACTGCTTATGTAAAAGTAGGTATTACTATAGGTGGTACAGAGCATATAGATTATCTGCCTATTATGGGCCACAACAACCAATCATTATCTATTGATAAGATTACTTCATTTGCAGTAAATAAAACTATACAGCGTAGTACAGTTAAAGCTATTGCTATGCATGGATTAGGGTTATCTTTATGGGCAGGTGAAGACCTTGCTGATATAAGTGAGACTGCTCCTAGAAAAGTATCTGCTTCAGTTAAAAAGACTACACTAAAAAAGACACACGATAAGTGGAATGATGTAGTTAATTTTGTAAAGGCTAACAAGAATGAAACATTTGCATCTACCATATCTAAAGTAGAGCAGAAGTTTACATTGACTGCTGCAATTAAAAAAGAACTTTCTACGTATGCAAAATAATATAATTGAACAACTCAAAGACGATAGTAATTACTATGGTAAAGTTGGTCAGCAATACTTATCTAACTCAGATATTTATAGCTTACTAAAAAACCCTAGAAATTTTAGAAAGAAAGAGAAAAGCCTAGCCCTAATAGAGGGTGGGTATTTTCATACAGCTATGTTAGAGCCACATAAGCTGAAAGAATACTCTGTAATGGATGTATCTAGTAGAGCAACCAAAGGTTTTAAAGAGTATATAAAAGACAATGACCTTCATCCTTATGATGTCTTGCTTACAAAAGAAGTAGAAAAGATCAACACTTGGGTTGATGCTATGAAGTCAAACTTTGTAATGTATACAGATATATATGCAGAAGGAAATGTATATGAGAAACCTGCTGTAACTAATATGTTTGGTGTAGATTGGAAAGGAAAAGCTGATATAATTACTCAGACAAGAGTTATAGATATAAAGACAACTGGTAATGTTGACAAGTTTAAATGGAGTGCCAATGATTATAATTATGATAGTCAAGCCTACGTTTACGAACAGTTGTTTGGTAAGCCTGTAGAGTTTTATATAATAGATAAGACAACTCTTAAGTTAAAGATAGCAAAGCCTTCTCCTGAAACAATATTAAGGGGTAGAGATAAGGTTTTAAAAGCTATTGAAGTATATAATAAATTCTTTGCAGAAGATTCAGCAGAGGACATCACACAGTACATTGAGTACGAACAGTTTTAAAGTAAAGGAGTCAGATGCGATGCTCCAACTCATCGCTCAACATTAATACTATTATTATGTCACAAGACAAAGTATTTGCAGACGGATTTCTTTTCAAGAGAAGAGAGAACGCACCAGAGTTCGTAATTGGTAACATCAGCGTAAAGGTTGAAGATGCTATTACGTTTTTAACTAACAATCAAAAGAATGGATGGGTAAACCTAAACGTGCTAAACAGCAAGGGAGGAAAGCCATACATTGAACTTGACACTTTTGTTCCTAAGAAAAAGGAAGAAGTAACTAAAGTTCAGGCTGAAAAACAAGCTGATTTACCATTTTAAAAGTTTGTGTTGCTAAGATTAGGGGTGTAAAAACCCCTTTTCTTTTACCTTATCTATGTCGAAAATGTCAATTATTTTCCTTAGATATGGCAAACTAAAATTAAATTAATTATAATTATATAAAGTATATATATACAAATAAAATCGACATGGATGAAAATCAAGTTACTATATTTAGAAATATAAAAGATACATCTACTCCATTCTTTAGAGATATACAATCAATATTAGATAGAATAAAAGATGGAACATCTAAAGAGCTTATAAAGCAAATACGTTCTGAGAAAGACAAAGAGATTAGGCAGGGTTTAAAGAAAAGCCTACCTGCTATTTGTTTCTCAGGAATGTTTAACAAGAGAGCAGATGATAGTATAACTGTACACAGTGGGTTTATATGCCTGGACTTTGATGGTTATAAAACCAAGAAAGATATGATGTCTGAAAAAGAACGACTATCAAAAGATAGATACACATATTCAGTATTTATATCTCCAAGTGGAAACGGACTTAAGGCTTTAGTTAAGATACCTAAAGAACCAAACAATCATAAGAATTACTTTATGTCATTAGAAAAGTATTTTAATTCAAGCTACTTTGATAAGACTAGTAAGAATGTATCAAGAGTATGTTATGAATCATACGATCCATTGATATATATAAATAAGAATTCTTTTTTGTGGGATAAGATAGAAGAACAAGAGTATAAGGTTGTAGATAAATATTCTTCTAGACCAACTATACCTGTTACTGATGAGAATAAGATAGTAGATATTCTTATGAAGTGGTGGACTAAGAAGTATGGGATTATTGATGGAGAAAGAAACAATAACATATACATATTGGCAGCAGCATTCAATGACTATGGAGTAAGCAAGTCATTGGCAGAATATATTATGTCTCAGTTTGAAAGCAGTGACTTTAAAATTAGTGAGATAAAGACCACTATTAATTCAGCCTACTCACAAAAACAAAACTTTGGTTCAAAGTATTATGAAGATGAAGACAAGGTAAATCAGGTTAGAATGAAACTTAAAAGAGGTGTGTCAAAAAAAGAGATTCGTCTTCAGTTATCTGAAACCCAAATTGAAGACGCTGTAATTGATTCTGTTATTACTTCCATTGAAGAAGATGAGAGCGAGAAAAGATTTTGGAATAAAAATGACAAAGGGGTTATAACAATAATACATTACTTATTTAGACAGTTCTTAGAAGACCATGGGTTTTATAAGTTCTGTCCAGAGGGTAGTAAACATTTTATATTTGTTAGAGTAACAAACAATCTTATTGACCATACTAATGAGGAGGAGATAAAAGATTTTATCTTAGGATATCTTGAGGACCTTGATGATATGTCTGTATATAATTACTTTGCTGATAAGACTAGATTCTTTAGGGAAGAGTTCTTATCATTACTAGGTACAGTAGATGTATACTTTATAGAAGATGATAAAGATAGTGCGTACTTATACTATAGAAATTGTGCAGTAAAAGTTACAAAGGACAAGAAAACAACTATTGATTATCTTGACTTGGGTGGTTATGTTTGGAAAGACCAGGTTATTGATCGTGACTTTGACTTATGTGATTCGTTTGATTGCGACTACAAAACATTTATAAATAACATATCAGGAGGAAACAAGCAAACAATATTATCAATGCGTAGTACAATTGGTTATATGCTTCATGCTTATAAGAATTTATCTTATTGTCCTGCAATAATATTAAATGATGAGGTAATATCAGAGAATCCAGAGGGTGGAACAGGTAAGGGTTTGTTTATGAATGCACTATCACAAATGAAGAAGCTCGTTACTATTGATGGTAAGTCTTTTAATTTTGAGAAAAGTTTTGCTTATCAATTAGTAAGTGCTGACACTCAGGTACTATGCTTTGATGATGTAAAGAAACATTTTGACTTTGAAAGATTGTTTAGTGTTGTAACCGAAGGGCTTACATTAGAAAAGAAAAACAAGGATGCTATAAAGATTCCTTTCAGTAAGTCACCAAAGGTAGCTATTACAACTAACTATGCTATAAAGGGTAGAGGTAATTCCTTTGAGCGTAGGAAGTGGGAACTTGAGTTCTCGCAGTTCTATACCAAAGACTTTACTCCACTTGTTGAATTTGGTAAGCTATTGTTTTCAGAATGGGATGAACAAGAGTGGTGTTCCTTTGACAACTATATGGTTGAGAATCTTATGTTCTACTTATCAAAGGGATTAATAAAAGGAGACTTCAAGAACCAAACTGTTAGACACTTATCAGCAGATACCTGTCACGAGTTTGTTGAATGGTGTGGGCTGTTTGATGATGATTACAAAAACGAAAGTATAAGGTTCAATGAAAAGATATACAAGAATGAATTGTATTTAGAATTCATAGCTGACAATCCTGACTTTGCACCTAAAGCAAAACGTACTATATCTAGAACAGAGTTTTATCGTTGGCTAAATTCGTTTGCTTTGTTTAAGACGGAAACAAAACCGAAAGACGGAAGAGACCTAAATGGTAGGTGGATAGTATTTGTAACAAATAAAAACAAAGAATATAATGATGGAGATCAATTGGTATTCTGATTTTAAATGGTGTATTGATAATGATTTTCAAGTTTATATAAAAATGCTTAACAACAGTGGCCAGTGTAATATTGCCATTCGCAAAGGAGGTATTTCTACAGATGGGAAATCATCAAAATATTGTAAAGAAAAAAACATTGTAATATATAGCAGTGTAACACTTGGTTCAGTAACCTATAAAAATCAAAAACAAGCAACAGAAAATTTACCTAAAGTATATAAATATTTAAGAGAAACGTATGGTTAAATTTAGAGATTATCAAAGCAGAATTATTGAAAAAGGATTTGAGATACTACAATCGAAACGATTTGTATATCTATCTATGGAGGTTAGAACAGGAAAGACACTAACCTCTTTAGGAATTTTAAATAAAATGATGAGTGTGAACAAAGTGTTGTTCATCACAAAGAAGAAAGCTATTAGTAGTATTGAGAAAGACTACGAGCTTTTAAATCCAGGTTACGAAATATATGTAATAAACTATGAATCCTTACACAAGGTAGACATATCTAGTTGGGATGCAATAGTATGTGATGAAGCTCATAGCATGGGTGCTTTTCCAAAGCCTAGCAAAAGAGCTAAGCAAGTAAAAGAGTTTGTTATAAAAAACAACCCCTATGTTATATTGCTATCAGGAACTCCTACTCCTGAATCATTTAGTCAAATATATCATCAAATATATTCAATACCTAGCAATCCATTTAGAGAATATACAAACTTCTATAAATTTGCTAGAGACTATGTTGTGTCTAAAACAAAACGCATTGGATCATTTATGGTAAATGACTATTCTCATGGCAGGCAGTCTATACTAGACAAGATGAATCCTTATATGATTTCTTACACCCAAAAAGAAGCAGGTTTTGAATCTTCTATAAAAGAAACAGTACTTAACGTAGATGCCCCAGAATCTGTTTTAAGGCTTTGTAAGAAGCTTACAAAAGATTTAGTAGTTGAGGGAAAGAATGATGTAATACTTGCAGATACGTCTGTTAAATTAATGCAGAAGCTACATCAAATGTATAGTGGAACAGTTAAGTTTGAAAGCGGCAACTCTATGGTTCTTGATACATTTAAAGCTCAGTATATATATGATAATTTTTGTTCAAACAAAATAGGAATCTTCTATAAATTCAAAGAAGAATTGAATGCTCTTAAAAAAGTATATGGAGATTATTTATGTACAGATTTAGATACTTTCAATGAAACAGACAAATCTATAGCTTTACAAATTGTAAGTGGGCGAGAAGGTATTAGCCTGAGGAAAGCTAAATTTTTAGTATATTACAACATTGATTTTAGTGCCACTAGTTATTGGCAGAGTCGAGATAGAATGACCACTAAAGACAGGCCAGAAAACGAAATCTTCTGGATATTTACAAACGGAGGTATAGAGTCTAAAATATATAAGGCAGTAAGCAAAAAGAAAGATTATACATTAAAGCATTTTAAAAAAGATTTATTAACTTTAAATTAAAAATAATGAAAGAACAAGAAAAAGAAACTGTTAAGTGCGAAATGTTTTATACTTATGACAATCACGTTGGTGAGGCAAGATGGTGTATAAATTGTGGGAAGCCTGAATCAGAACATTAATGACCGAACAACAAATTCAGAAAAAACGAATAGATCAGTTAGAAGCTGAAGGTTACTATGTTATTAAGTTGATTAAAACTAATAAGAATGGTATACCTGATATTATAGCTATACCACCTAACTGTGAAGTTCTTTTTTCAGAAGTAAAAAAGCCAAGAGGCAGGGTGTCTGCCTTACAAGAATATAGACTAAAAGAATTAAAAAAACATGGATGTAAAACAGAAGTATACAGAGGAATTTGAAATAGATGAAATGTTCCTTATTCAAATGAGAAACTTTACTAATGGCTCAGCTGAAAAAATAGGAGGAGTAATAGATACAATATACGGTATAGAATCAACCAAAGGTTTTATTAAAAATATGACTGGTAACGTAATGGATAATAAAGGTAATCCTGTTTTCTTTTCATTCGATTACTATAGAGAAGATGATGGACCTATAGTTCTAGTAGATGTATATCAGATAACTCTAGATGAATACTTAGACTCAATAAACTTAAACTTAAATATAAAACAATAATAAATATGTCAACAAATAATGAATTAAATGTAATTAAAAAATATGTAGATGATTGTGCAGGTTATGATATATCTACTAAATCTAGAAATACAGAACAAGTTTCTTACAGAACATTGTACTTTAAAATAGCAACTGATACAACTAATTTTTCTTTATCAAAAATAGGTCAAATGGTAAACAGAGACCATGCAACAGTGCTACATGCAAAGTCTAATTTATTTGATGAGTTAATGAGAAATAAAAGACTCTCAAGATTGTATGATATATTTAAGGTGAATGTTTTAAAAAATGAAGTTGACGATCATTATAAAAAAGAACAGCAGTATGAGGATTTAAAACAAAAATACAATGAGCTTCTTGCTTATAAAGAATCACTTAATGAAAGATTAATATCTAATGACTTGCTAACTGATATAGAAAAAGAATACCGAACGCTTTCATTATCTGAACAAGAAGACTACGATAAAAGAGCATCTTTAATTATAAAGGGTTATAAATGGAAAAAACAAAACCAAGAAGCAGAAATAATAATATGTAATGGTGGAGGTTTAGACGCAAGAGCATCATTAAGATAAAAAGTTTTTAACAATAAATTATGAAATACACTTACGAAAATATAGATAAAATTGTTGAGTTCAAAACCTGGACGATAAAACAAAAATTAGATGAACTGTTTAGAATTGACTGTGATATGTACACAAATTTAGGTAGTGAGTCTACAAAAAAAGAAAGAGATGAGGTAAAACGTATGTCTAAACAAATATACAAAGCCATCTCTAAAATAGATTCAAACATAGGAAAGCATTTAATAGTTAATATGGATGGTTAATAACTTTTAATAGATTAATTACTTTTAATTTGTATTTTTAGTAAACGCCATTCATAATGTCTATTCAAAAAAACAGTAGAAACTCAATTAACTTTATTAATTTGTTGATGAAACAAATCAACAATCTGACCGACGATATTTACGAATCGTTAATGGATGAAGACCATGAGTCTTTAAATAATACCATCAAAGAGCTTCAGTCTGTTTTGCGAGAGACGCAAAAATTAACAGAAGATGAGTTTTAGACCTAGACTAAACGAAGACGAATACGAATTAATTCAGAAACACAGAGCTTTAGAAAAAGAATGTGAGATTAGTGGAATACCAATGAAAGATGTGGATCACTATTGGCACAAAGGAAAGTACTTTTCACTTCACGTAAAAAATAAAGGAGTATCTCCTGAAGAATTAAGAGACGACATTATAAAGGCAATGAATGAGCATTCGCCTTCTTATAAAAAAATAAAGAGAAGCAAATCTGAAAAAGGTCACCTCTTAGTTATTGATCCTGCAGATATACATATAGGGAAGCTTGCTTCTAGTTTTGAAACAGGAGAAGAATATGATTCTCAGATTGCAGTAAAAAGAGTTTTAAAAGGAGTTAAAGGCATACTACAAAAGTCTAACGGATTTAATATAGACAAAATACTTTTCATTGGAGGTAACGATATCTTGCATATTGATACACCCAAAAGAACCACAACATCTGGAACACCACAAGACACGCATGGAATGTGGTATGAAAATTTTCTTACAGCTAAAAAACTCTATGTAGATTTATTAGAGTTACTCATATCAGTTGCTGATGTACACTTTGTATATAATCCCAGTAATCACGATTATATGTCTGGATTTATGTTATCTGATTCTATACAGTCTTGGTTTAGAAAATGTAAGAATATAACATTTGATTGTAGTATTGCTCACAGAAAAGGATTTATGTATGGACAAAATTTAATTGGCACTACGCATGGAGATGGAGCAAAGTTAGCTGACCTTCCACTAATAATGGCTAATGAGTTTTCAAAAGAATGGGCAGAGACAAAACATAGATATGTATATACACATCACGTTCATCACAAATCAAGTAAAGATTATCATGGGATTACAGTTGAATCTTTAAGGTCACCCAGTGGATCTGATTCCTGGCATCATCGAAAAGGATATGGAGTTGGAGGAGTAAAAGCTGTCGAAGGTTTTGTACATTCTAAAAACCATGGGCAAGTAGCTAGACTAACACATATATTTTAGTTATAAATCTTCTAATTCTTTTTCTAAAGCCTTTAGCTCTCTTTCTATATCTAACTCGTCACGACTTTTAGGTGCTTTTTTTTGTTTCATTTGTATGTTGTACTCTTTAGAGTCATAAATCTTCAATTCTTCTAAAGTAAAAGGTACAGTTGTATCATCTTCTTTAAATTCTTCTTCCAAGAATCCTTTTCTTATATCTCTATAAAAAGGTACGCCTCCAATCAGATTGGCTACTTCAATACCTGTCCTACTTGAAAATAATTTGTTTAGATTTTCTTGTCTACTTTCTTCTGTTTTATTATTTAAAGCTCTAATTGTTAGATTGGCAACTCTAAATCCTGCTTTGAAGTAAGGATTAAAAGGGCCTGTCAATTGCATCAATGTAGCTTCTTCTAAATTTCTTGAAGCATTAGATGGATTTATAGTAGCGTATACAAGAGCGTCTTCCATACCATTATACTCTTCTTTTGACCTTAACCCTATATCATATCCATACTCTTTATTTAAAGACTCTATGGCATAGTTCATCGGAATCATTGGTATGTTTCCAGATACACCTCTTGTAATTAATGATGTAACAGCTCCTACGCCTTGTCGAATACCTAATTCTTCATAATCCGTATCGTCTTCATCTCCAATACCTAGCATTCCAAACATTGCTCCGTTTAGATATCTTAATAGCATTACATACATAGACATTCTGACTCCAACTCCTGCTAATGTTGACGCACCTTTAACTACTCCTAACTGTCCTTGTCCTGTCATTGAGGCTACCGCTTGTCTAGCAGTTGCATATTCATTAAGACTAAATCTAGACATATATCCGTTTATCATTCTGTAGAAATTCATCCCACTCTCCCCTTCTTGGACTTGGTTTTTTAACACCGAAGAAAATGGGTCATTTGATGTGGCAGCCATAGTTACATTATTGTCTGCTTTTGATGTTGCTTTTTGAATTGCATCTTTATACTTGTTCATATAGTCTGAATCATTATCAGCTATTTTATCAAAATCTACTTTTGAACCTGTTTCCGCTTTAAATGTTTTTGCAAAAGTACCAAACCACAAAGGTCGTGCTATCATTTGGTCAGGCTTCGTAACTAATGTTTCACCTATTTTTGATACTACTTTTGGAACATATTTTATTCCTGTATTTCTTACAACATATTCAAATGTTTGACCTGCCTTGCCTCTAGCTTCAGGAGAAGATTTCTTTTTTGTAACTCCCTGAGAATCTGCTTTTGAACCACCTAATTGCTCATCTGAATATAATTTTGTGTTGTTCGTGGATGCTACATTTTCAACAACAGCCCTTCCTTTGTTGTTCCAAGAAAGATCTGCGTATACTGTCGCACCTAAACTAAATTCTCCAGGAGCTGATAGTGCAGCAAAAGTAAGGTTAGATGCGTATTCCGCTCCAGCTCTTGGAACAGATGCTAACGTTGAATAATATCCTAAAGTTTTGAAGTAATTCCACCACTTACCCCCTAATACCGTACTACTCATGTTGTTTGTAACAACGTTATTTAGAGCCTCGCTATATATTGTATTTAAATCTAATACAGCTTGATTTAATTGGTCTTGCTGTTTATCTGTTTTAGAATCATCATTTTTTGTAATTCTTTTTAAAGAAGCCATCGATTGTCTAGTAGTAGATATTTCATTACTCATAAAATAATCCATTCCTGTATTTCTTGTAGCTCTTAAAGCAGTTGTTATAGGATCAAAATCTATAGTCGTTACTCCTGCCCTTTCAAAAGATGTACTTGATTTTGTCC
>Ga0209535_1000063_pt1 | contig 61092 bp, 74 predicted proteins | sample LinPmetageLP28_FD_184041 | JGI IMG/M metagenome (GOLD analysis project Ga0209535, IMG submission 184041) | Marine viral communities from the Pacific Ocean - LP-28 (SPAdes) (version 2) | ecosystem: Environmental > Aquatic > Marine > Oceanic | place: Pacific Ocean | collected 2009-08-22 | reverse complement strand
GTATCTTTGCTACAAAGATATTAAATTTAATTCAATGGTTGATTACTTGAAATATTGGAGAGTCATCCGATATTTTATCAAAGCAAAGTATGGTTTATCTCAAGGAGAACTAGAGATGCTTCTTTTTTTAAGAAGCGAGAAATATTTTTCAAAAGATTCTTTTGATGAGTATGATGAACTCATTAGTTGGGATAAAAATAGATTTGAAAAATTAAGAAAAGATGAATGGATAGATGTCTTCCGAAAGAAGGAAGGAAATAGAAGGGTAGTATATCAACTATCCTATAAAGCACAACGAATGCTCACTACTCTTTATAAAAAATTAGAGGGTGAGGAAATACCTGAAAGTGAATCTTCTAATCCTATGTTTTTAAAAAATGTAAAATATACCGACAAGGTATATCGAAATTTTATTAAGAAGATGAATAAAACTATTCGACAACAACAACGTCTCTCTCAGTAATAACAGTATACTGTTCTCCATTTATAACCATAGTGTAACCTGCTCTACCATCATAATAGATTATACTACCTGAATCAATGACGGAAACATCTGTACCGGGTTTTATTACTTTCCCCTTCTTATACCTAATGTCCTTTACATCATCTGCAGAAAGTAATAAGCCTGATTCAGTTTTTATTTCTTCCTTAATTTTTTGTATCAATATGTACTTTCCTATTGGCTTCATTATATTTTTCTCTTTCAGTTTGGTTTAGATTCTTAACGTAGTAACCTTCTTTTTTTAAAAGCTTTATAGCTTTTTGAATTTTTTCTTCCTTCATTCTGAAGTGATGAAATATTTGATTATCTATTGGCATTGTATTAGGTTTAAATTAATTTTTATCTTCATAGGTTCGAGCCATTGTAATAATAGCATTTGTTGAAAGTAAAGTTACTGCAACAGAAACTGCGTTCTGTAATGCACACTTAGTTACTTTCAGTGGGTCTATGATACCCATATCATACATACATCCAAACTTATCATTCTTAACATCATATCCATTTGAGAATATATCAGTGTCTTTGAAGACACCATTAGAATATTCTTCTCCTGCGTTTTCCCATATTTGTAATAGGGGTGCTTGTAAAGCATCGCATAAGATTTTTATATGTTTTTGTTTTTTATCTTCTTCACTATATAATAGTGATTCTCTAAATAAAGCAAGACCACCTCCAGGAAGTATACCCTCTTCGAGTGCAGAACGCACTGCACAAACTGCGTCATCAACACGGTCATAGAGTTCTTTCTGCTCGAGGTCTGTATTACCTCCGACATAAATGACACCCACACCACCTGTCAAGGAGGCAATCCTGCTTAGTATAAATTCTTTGTCAGCTTTTAATTTTGTGTTTTCAATAGACACCTTTAGTTGTGAAACTCTTTTCTTAATATCTTCTTTGTTTGGTTCATCTTCTTTTATGATGACAGTTGAGTCACGACCAACTATCACCTTAGCACAGTGACCCAAATCTTTTTCAGTCATCAAACTTAAATCGTCTCCTGTCTTTTCAGAAAAGTATGTAGCGTTAATACTAACTGCAATGTCTTGCATTAACTCGTGTTGCTTATATCCAAAGTTAGGTGGAGGTACAACACAAATCTTTAATCCGTTTTTCATTACGTTAGCTGCTAATGTATTTACTACATTGCTTGAGGTTGGTGCAATGATTAATAGTTTCTTGCCTGTATTAATAATAGTTTTAAGAACATTTTCAATTTGTAGTATGTTCTCTATAGTTGCATCACTAACTAATACTTGACAATCTTCTAATAGACATTCATCTTTCTTTTGGTCATTAATAAATAAAGGTGATGCATAACCTCTATCTACTTTTAAACCATTAGTAGTTTCATAATATGTTTTAGATGATTGAGACTTATCTACTGCAACAACTCCATCTCTCCCTACTCTCTTGTATACCTTTGCGATTATATCGCCTAGGTAAGAATCATTGTTTGCAGAAATAGTTGCAACGTCTTTTAATGTTTTGTTATTTACTTTCTTTGCTTTCTTTTTTAATCTATCAACTATACTATTAGTTTCAGATACAAGGTCTCTAAGTGTCTGTGTCTTATTCTCGTCTAAATCTTTACCTGCGTTGACTAACGCTTCTGTAAGAACTATTGCAGTTGTAGTTCCATCTCCGGCTTGTTGAGCAGTTCTATCTGCTGCTTCTTTCATTATTCTTACTGCTAAATTTTCTGTAGCGTCTAATAACGATACGGACTTTGCAACTGTTACTCCATCTTTTGTAACTGTAATTCCGTGTGTGTGTTGTGGAGATTCTATTAATACTGTTTGACCGGATGGTCCTAATGTAGACTTCACGGCTTTAGCTATTGTTTCAATTCCTCGGTATAGTTTATCTCTACCTTCTTTTTCAAACAATAGGTTCTTAGGGGTGTATCCTATTTCTGACATATTATATTTAATTTAATTTACACAAAGATACTAAATTATTTTATCTTAGCATTATGGAACATAACTCAGATTTCAAGTACGACCTTAAGCTTGGTAAAGTAAAAGAAGACGAACTATACGATGCGTTCTCTCATAAAACAATTGAAGTAAAAACTGATTTCAAATCAAAGGAAACAGGGAATGTTTTTGTTGAATATGAAAGTAGAGGAAAACCTAGTGGTATCTCTACAAGTTTAGCTGACTACTATTGTTTCGCTATTGAAGACTCATTTCACATTATAAAGCCTGAGGTATTAAAACAAAAATGCAGAAAATATTTAGGTACTAAAAGAGATGTGTTTGGTGGAGACAGTGATACTTCTAAAGGAATACTCCTACCTTTGTTAGAATTACTATAAGCAATTAATGTTGAATGTTAAAATATCTTCTTCTATAGTAGTAGTAGTAATATTAATGCGTATAAGTTTAATTTAAATACGAGGCTATAAAATCAACATAATCAACATAACTACTGATTATCAATTAGTTATCTTTTTAAAACTAACATAAAATCAACATTAAAATGTTAATATTCAACATATTTAGTTTTTTTAAATTTTTAATTAGACAAGTATTAGAACAGAATTAGTAAATAGTCGAGTATTAGACTAAATGTGTTAGTCTAGTATTAGACAACATTTGCACCTATAGTTAAATGGATATAACAAGACTCTTCTAAAGTTTAGTTCTAGGTTCGATTCCTAGTAGGTGTACAAAAAAAAAGAGACGGTAATCAGCCGTCTCCTTCACACAATCAATCAAATCAAAATCAACTACATTCTGTAGAAGTTCTTTCTACCTTCAGCAAGTTCAATTCCATCAGCATACATATCTACTTTCTTAGAACGCTTAAATGCTCTTCGTAACATTGATGCTTGTTCAATTCCTGAAACTCCTGTTGGTCTATCATTTATGAGTCTACCGTTCTTAACAGTTAGACCTCCCATACTTTGATACTTATATCCTTTATGCATAACAATTCTTTTTATACTACAAAGATAATAAAAAATTATTAAGTGTATAGAGTGTTTAGGTTATATATGACTCTACGGCAACTGACCCTCATCGGAAACCGATTTTTTTTTAGGGGGGGTGGGGTGCGTTTCCAGTGACGCAGTCAGATTATTCTAGCTTTTACTTCGCTACCTGTTGTCCTGTACAGGAACAGGAACGATATTGTCTATCGTTCTCTGTTATACGTTCTGTTCTGTCTCTAATCTCTAGATATATACAGACATTCCCTCTCTTAGTGTCCTTAAAGACACTTAAAACTTAATCTTAAGAGCAAAGAGAGTTAAGGTAACCTCAGCACGACAAAAAATGTGTTTAAACATTTCGCAGTAATTACGAAAGACAAAAAATTTACTTGAGGTAGACAATTCTATTTAAACATTTAGACAAAATTTATACGATAATTAGAAAGAAAGTTGTATATTGCAGTCGATAAGGGGAGTTAAAAACAAGAGAAAACGACCCTAACTAACTGAGAGTCAGTTAATTAACTAAATAAAAAACACAAATTATGAGTCAATTATTAGAAATCGAAAGTGCATTCCTCAGTTCATCAGAGGTAAAAGATGCATTAAAGCTAAACGAAGTGAAACGAGTTCAGCGAAGTATTAACAATGCCCACAAGACAAAATTTAACCATACGATGAAGTTGGCAAACCTCATCAACGATGCAGTTAAATGGTTTGATAGTGAAGAGGGTAAAGAGAAATTAAGAGAGGAAGGCATCGAATGGTCAAAAGAGGAATTTGGAAAAAAGACATTTGGCTATCAGAAGTCTTTCTTTTACAAGCTAATTAAGTCTGCTAACCTAGACCCAAGAATACTTGAAGCATTCAACACTAAATGCGATGAGATAGGAACAGATGCTAACAGAAGTATAGCCGGTCTTCTAGAGTTCTCTAGAACAATAGATTTAGATTCTCTAGAGCATTCAGAAGATGCTACAGAAGAAGAAATTGCCCAAGCAGAGCAAGAAGTTATCGAGTCTACTGAAGTAGAGCAAGAGAGAACAAATTATTTATTTGTTATGACCTACAAAAATCCTCAAGGAAATAACCTATCTGTTAGAATTGATGATGCTGGAAACGTATCTGGAAACAATTTAGAAGAGATAGCAAACGCAATTCAATTCTTACAAAATTCAATCAATAATTAATAGTGTCTTCAAAGACACACAAAACCACAGAAAAATGAGTACAGAAATTCAATACGATAATTCAAATGATGCCGGTAGAAACCGAGTTCAGTCTTATCACAGAAGTCCTAGTCCGAGAGACCTCTCTAAAGGTGCGAAGTCTTCAGATATTAAAAATCTGAAGTCTGCATCTAAGAGAAACCTAATTGAGTTAGGCGATGGAAATACCGAGTCTAAATTTACTATCGGTATGGAAGTAGAGAAGCAAAGACTCTCTAGAGGTGCAGTCAAAGAATATCCTTTGTTTGCCGGATTTGAGAGAGATTCCTCTTGTGGCTATGAAGCCATTACTAATATCATTCCTTTGTTGCCAAGTGGACAATGGAGAAACAAAGTTTTCAATATGATGTTCCAAGCTAGGAAAATCATTGAAGACCAATACTCACCGAGTTCTACTAGATGTGGTGGACACATTACTCTAGCAGTCCAAGGTATGCAAGGTGCTGAAGTTATGAAAGCTATCCGTAAAAATTGTGGAATTGTTTACTCTCTGTTTTACAAGAGGTTGAACAATGGTTACTGCAATGGTAATCTGACAATGTTAGATAAACGTACTCTAGCATCTGATGAGGTTATGAGATACCAAAGGAGATACGATGTATGCCTTGACAAGGGTAACACTATCGAGTTTAGGTTAGTTAGTAGATTCCAATCGGTAAAGCAGATGATGAGAAGATACGAGTTAATGTATGAGTTACTTGATTTCTCAATCAATAATCCTAATGGAAGTCACAACACATTCCTTAAGAAAATTACTCCAATCGTTAAGTCGATGTACAATGGAGATATGGACAAAGTGAATGAGAAGTTAACTTTAGCTAAATCATTTAGAACAATGATTCTCAAGAATAAAGTTAACCGAGATGTCATTAATTATGTCGACCCAATGCGAAGACTAGATGCAAGTAAATGGTACGACAGAGACCTTAATCGAAATGGTTACAATTAAAAATCAAAGGGTAGTGTCTTCAAAGACACTATCCTCTGTCTATCGGTGTGTGCCGATACTGATGAGTTCAAAAGAACGAAACAGAAACATTAATTTAAATTCAATCAAGATGAAAAATCAAATCAGAAATTATGCAGAAACAATTGTTTATGTATCAGTAACATTAGGAGTCTTCTCAATGGTAGGTAGACTATTAGTTCACATTCTTTTAAACGATGCTCAAATGCTCTTACAGACATTCAGTGGTGCGTTATCAATGTTCGTTGTATGTGCGTTCTTATTGTTCTGTATGTATGCGACAAGTACACTTATTATAGCTGACATAAAAGATAGACACAATGCATAGAGAGAGACAGAGTTATTACAAAGTGAGATATGCAGGGAAACTTATTAAGGTTATCCCTGCTCACTCAAAGTGGGAAGCAATCGACAGAATTTACAATGAAAACATTGAAAGATACAAGTGGATTGTGAGAGAAAAACTAACTGCAGTTAAATCTAAAAACTAAATAAAAATGTATAAAGTAACATTACAATTCGACACCCATAAGATTACTTATGGTTCGAGCAGAGGGCAGTGGGTCCTGACTAAAGAGTTCAACGACCTCAAACACTGCAACAATTTCATAGACTATATATGTAGAACAAAAAATTATAGCTTAGATGAGTTATGGTACGAATCAGGTTATCCTTTTAAAGAGGGAGATGATTATTGGTCAATTGAAGATGATAATAAAATAGTATGGTCTTGTTGGGATGACCAATCAGAAGAGTTATTTGACCCAAACAAAATACTTTTTACTAGCTTTGAAAAAGCAGAAGAGTATGTTGAGAGTATGAAAAATGTAACAATCATAAATCTAAATCAATGAAAAAAATAATAATTTTATCAGCATTATCTGTGGTTGGATATGTGGGTAGTGATGTGTCTTCAAAGACACTAACTATCCAGGCAGAGAAAGTCAAAAAGACAGACTCTGTTCTAGTGGTAAGGGAGGAAGTAATTTCTCCCAAGCCATTGGCGATAGACACTTTACTTGTAGCAATAATGTTTGTTGAGTCAAGATTAGATTCAACGGCTTATGCAAAATCTGAGAATGCCGTAGGTATACTACAGATTCGACCAATAATGGTTAGAGAAGTAAATCGTGTATTAAAGAAGATGGACAAGCCACAGAGATATTCACAGTCAGACAGATGGAGTTCAACGAAGTCAGTAGAGATGTTTAATATCATAAGAGACTATCATCATAAAGACTCAAGCTATGAAACCATAGCAAGATGTTGGAATGGTGGAAGGAGAGGCGACAAGAAGAAGTCCACATTAGTGTATTGGGAACGAGTTCAAATACAAATAAATAATATAAACCAAATAATAAAATAAAAATTATGGAAACTAAAAGAGACAAGATGGTTAAAGAGTTAACCGAAAGATTAGACATTGCAAAAGAAACCGGAGCAATCGGAAGACAGAAATATTTAGAAACACTTATTGAGGGTGTGAAGAATGAGTTCACTCCCCGATTTGTTGACGGAAAACAAACGTCAGATGTATTTGACAATCTAGATTTGTGTGGTTGTGAAACTATGCAACTTGCGTGGTGGGATGACTTTGGAGATTATGTAGAAGAAAATAAAAACGCTTGTTACAGAAGTGCTTGTGAGTATGCAGACCTAGAGGAAAATAAAAGAAAAGAAAGTACAGATTAAATTAGGTTATGTCTAAATTTAGTCTTATATTTGTTCAATCAATTATTAATCAGAGTTCTGTGTCTTCAAAGACACTGCTCACAAATCAAATCAGTTATGTGCGTAATTATTATTAAGCAGAAAAACAATCAGATGTCAGAGGAAATAGCCAAGACCTCTGCAAGAATTAATCCTCACGGATTAGGAATTATTTGGCTAGATACTTTTGAAGTCGAGTATCACAAATCAAAAGACTATCGCAAGTTAATTACTAACCGACCTTTCATTGCTCACTTTAGATATGCAACTAAGGGTGCAGTCAACAAGGCAAACACTCATCCATTTATATGTGGTAACAACACAGATGAATTGCTTATGCACAATGGTACAATCAAAGGGTTAGGAGATGCTAAGATGTGCGACAGTAAAGTTCTAGCTAATAAGTTAGGGTCAATGAATCGTATGCATTGGAAAAAACATTTAGAGCAGTATGACTCTCGATTTGTTTCAATCAATCTTCGTACTCGTTCATTCCAAATCTACAACAGAAATCTATATACATACAAGGATGGCATTTGGTATTCAAAAGCTAATGTGCTACAAGATAATCTTATAGCAGTATATGGTACACTAAAGAAAGGTTTTGGAAACTACTATGCATACCTTACTAATGCAAAACATTTAGGTAGAGGGACAACTAAAGATAAATATCCTCTGGTTGTTCAAGGGTTACCTTATATGGTAGACAAGAAAGGTATAGGGCATAATGTGGTGGTTGATGTATTCAAGGTTAGCGATATGCAACTTGAAAGGGTTGACCAACTTGAGAATCATCCACGTTGGTACAAGCGAAAGCTGATACCAATCAAGTTAAAGAATCGTACTCTTAATTGTTGGTTGTATTTCAATCCAAAAGAAATTAATGTTGGTACTAAATTTCACAAATCATTTGAAAGAACACACAAACCTTTTCAAAGTCAATTTACTTTCGCAGATGTAGAGCCGAGTTACGACACTACAGAATATCACGAAGCAATTGATATAGGTTGGGATGACAATGACTTTCCAACTCTAAACACACCAACTTGTGTAGATTGTTTCAGCGATTTGGAACACGATTATTTCCACAACTACTACTGCTCATCTTGTGGTGGTTGGTTTAAAGAAGATGAAGTATTAAAGTTTAACCAATAAAATAAAATCAAATGATAACAATAGAACAAATTAAAAGAATTGCAGAAGATATTATAGCTGATGATGAGTGGGTAAACGATAGTCATTCAGGAGCAGAACATCAAGGAGTAAAGATGGGTTTAGAAATGCTCGTCAGACATCTACAAGAAACAAATGATGAGACTTGGTTTCATAAAGCAGACAAAAAATTAATAGATGGTTTTTGGTTTGTAAAAATCACAGACATAAACTTGCAGAGGTCTAAATAATTTCTTACTTTAGTGTAAATTAAAATCAAATCAAATGGCAAGACTTATTAAATCAAGTGGGGAGATTCTACCGAATGTAGACATCTCCTCTCTTCAAAAAATGCAGGACTTAGTTAATGGATATGTAGAGTTTGTTTATATCAAAGACAACACTTTGCTAATCGTAAACGAGGAAGGACTGCTTATGAACCTCCCACAAAACAAACAAGCAACTGAAATCTACGGACATCAATTAGTGGGTGATGTAATTGAATGTGGAGTCAGTGAAATAAACTAATTACTATGACAAAAAATATGATTCACCTCCAACGAGAACACCTTCTTAAATTAAAAATAGACGGAGGAGATAAAAAAGTAATCCAAAAAGTACAACAAGCAATAGATAGTGATAAGTATGGTGCAAAGGAATATAGAACAACAAGACAAAAATATTCCGTCAATGATTTTATAGACTATTGGGCAAACCCACCATTCATTCCTAACAGAGCAACCGGAGTTTATCTATACTTAGGACACAACTATATCTTTGAAGTATCAGGCAAGACTGATAAAGATAAAGGCTATGTATGGACTAACGTACAAGGAGAAAGTAAAGAGTATAAATCTCTGTCAAGTGCAGAAACAAAGATGTGTAATTATATCTTTGATAAAATAAAATAATTATATGACAATCAATTTCAAATCATTTCAGGATTCAGGACTTATCAGTAAGATAGATGTCTTGGAAGATAGAACTACTCTCCACCCGAACACAACAGATATTATTGTTTATCAGAATAAATATTATATCGAGATGTTAAAGGATGGAAAGTTTCTGTTTAGACCATCGGGTCAAGGTCAAGGTAAAAGGTCTAAGTTTTTACCAATTGTTGAACAATATATGTATAATCAAATTTATGAAAACTGAAGAACTAATTAAAGAAGTAGGTAGGGAAGTAGTGATGTTATTATTAAAGAAGAATGCCGACTATGGCGACACTGCTAATAAACCTCCAAAGATTTTCTCTAAGCTTTCAGCTAAGGAAGGAATACTTGCAAGGATAGATGACAAGTTAAGCAGGATTAAAACTGTAGGTCTCAATGACCAAACAGAAGATACCCTGCTCGACTTGATTGGATATTTAATTCTATATAGGGTGCAGTGCAAGAAAGAAGTGTCTTCAAAGACACAGAAAAAAAGTTAGACTAAATTTGGAAAAGTAATATACTTTTATTACATTTATAGTCTAATATTAATTAATCAAAATCAAATCAATTATGTCAAAAATGAAACAAGTGTTCCAGGAGGAACGTGAAAAAAGTGCAGCACAAGATGAACTCTTGGATGCAGATTGGGAAATGCAAATACGCAGCACCCACGAACAACAAAAAAGAGTGTTAAATGAAATCTTTGAATCTTGGGGAGAAATCTTTGGGGTTAGAGATACTAAATCTAAATCAAATAATGAAGACAAAAATTTTTAATAGGTATGTAGAACGAGTTTGTTTTTTATTCAATGTTGATAAAGAACTTTTGTTTAGTAAAACAAAACGTAGGGATGTAGTAGATGCTAGGCATCTGCTTTATTACTTATGTTCTGAAAGACCAATGAGGTTAGTTTACATTCAAGAGTATATGTTAGCAAATGGATATGAAATAAATCATTCGTCAATTCATCACGGAATCTCTGTAGTAAAAGAGAAGATGGATAATGACAAAGATTATGTTGAGGAAGTAACTCAGTTAGTTAATGAATAGATTAAACGAAATATTTGAAGAAGCCAAACAAGATACATACGCTATCACAATGGATGGAGATGGGTATGAATCTAGAATGGTTTATGGAGTTAAGATAGTTAGAGATAATGAATCAGGCAACATAGACTTCTTCAATACAATGGTAGGTGGAGACTACTACAAAAAACTTAATGCTGAACAACTTAAAACTTTTATAGAAAAAGGTTGGAGGTGTGGGGTTTATGTCTTATCTTTGTCTAACTATCGTTTAAAGCTTGACATCGTTGAAAAGCGAATACACAAGTTTATTAATGAGAAAAAATCTGAGAAGCAAATCAAATTATTAAAAGCAAGTAGAGAAAGAATACTTGCAAAGTACAGTGAAATCAATTATAAATTAAATCAATTAAACAATGGAGACGAAAAAGTCAACACCAAAAAAGAAGCAGACAACTTTTGAAAAACTATCTGCAGTCAACGTAAATAAATATGTTGAGAAGAAGAATGGACTAACGTATTTGTCTTGGGCATTTGCTTGGGCAGAAACAAAGAAGCATTGTCCTGATGCTAGATACGAAATTCTAGAAACAACTTATGATGACTCAATAGGTTTTATGTGTAACACGCAAGTAACAATCGAAGGCGAAACCTTAGGTATGTGGTTACCCGTAATGGACACAAAAAATCAATCAATGAAGAAGCATAAGTATTCATACACAACCAGGTACGGAGAGAAAGAGGTAGCCGGAGCAACTACATTTGACATCAATAAAACTATGATGAGATGTTTAGTTAAGAATCTAGCTATGTTTGGATTAGGTATTTATATATATGCAGGAGAGGATATGCCTATGGAAGAGGAGTCAGTGTCTTCAAAGACACCAACTAAATCTAATGGTAAACCAACTCTAAAATTAAATACAGATGATTGGAAAAATGTAGCAAAGTTTGTAACTGAAAAGAAAGACCTTGGTCTTAAAAAGATTTGTGATAAAATCTCTTTGAAGTTTACATTAAATGCATCAGTTAAGAATGAAATTAAAAACCTAATAAAATGAGCATAGAAATAATAAATAAATTAAGAGATGACTCAGAGTATTATGGAAAGTTTGGTCAGCAGTATTTATCTAATTCAGACATAGGTACATTACTGTCTAATCCAAAAGGGTTTAGAGTTCCACAAGATGATAATGTAAACTTTCATAAAGGAAGATACTTTCATCAACTGATATTAGAACCGGAGAAAGCAGAGGAAGTAAAGTTCATTGATGTATCTTCAAGAAATACTAAAGCATATCGAGAAGCATCTAACGGCAGAATTATTATGTTGGAAAAAGAAGGTCAAGAGATAAGGGATTGTGTTAAAGCAATGACTGATAACTATTCATTCTTTGAAGGCATACGTCAAGAAGGATGCGAGTATGAAGTACCTGCTATTGCACACATTAAAGGTGTGCAGTGGAAGGGAAAGGCAGACATCGTTTGTCCTGATAAACTAATTGACTTAAAAACTACAGGTTCTATTTCAGATTTTAAATGGTCGGCTCGAAAATATAATTACGACAGTCAATGTTATATATATCAAAAATTATTTGGTAAGCCGTTAGTATTTTATGTTGTAGATAAAACAAGTAAACAACTAGGAATATTTAAACCAACTGAAGAATTTGTAGAACGAGGAGAACAAAAGGTTATAAAAGCAGTAGAGATATATAATAATTTCTTTGCAGAAAACCCTAAATTTGATATAGATGAATACTTTATTGAAGAATCTCTTTAGAAAAAAAACACGGATGATATGGTATAAAGTTCCAATGTACTGTAACAATCGTGGCGAGAAGGACATCCTAATCGCAGATATAATTAATCAATTGGAACACAAAATTAAAATCAATTAAAATGGCAGAAGAAAAAATCTTTGCAGATGGTTTCTCATTTAAGAGAAACGACAACGCACCCGAATTTGTGGTGGGTAAACAATCCATCAAGGTGGATGAAGCAATTGCATTCTTAAAGAAGAACGCAAATAATGGATGGGTAAACCTAGACATCAAACAAGCAAAAGGAGGTAACTACTATTGTGAGTTAGATACTTGGGTAGCTAAACCAAAAGCAGCAGCAGAACCTGCAGCAGCAGTCGCAGCAGACACTGCAAGTGGGGATGACTTACCATTCTAGTGTCTTCAAAGACACCAAGTATATTAACAGAGGGAGATTAACTTCTCCCTCTTTTTTATACCTATTAATGTTGAATGTTAATAAAATTTAATAATAACATCACTAGGTAGTTATCTCTTTTTTTCTTTTCTTTACATATCACAAAGAAAAATTAACATAATCAACATAAGTTCTGATAATCAAGCAGTTACATAATTAAAATCAACATATAATCAACATAAAATCAACATAATGAATCAAAAAGTAACCATATTTAAAAATATAAAAGAGACTGAAGCACCGTTTGTCAGAGGTGTAGGGGAGATACTAGAAAGAATAAAAGATGGCTCAACCAAAAACCTTGTTAAAAGTATACGTCTATCAAAAGATAAGTCAGAACGTAATGAGTTAAAGAAAAGATTACCTGCTATTTGTTTCTCAGGTGTATTTAATAAAAGAAATGACAACGGACTTAAAGAACATTCTGGTTTGGTTTGTTTAGATTTTGATGGATACGAAAAGAAAAAAACATTACTTCAACATAAAGAAAAACTATCTAAAGACCAATATGTATTTGCAGTATTTATTTCACCATCAGGAAATGGTCTTAAAGTTTTAGTACAAATACCTGCAATCCCTACCAACCACATAAACTATTTTAATTCGCTTCAAAAATATTTTGATTCATCTCACTTTGATAAAATGTGTAAGAATGTTTCAAGAGTATGCTACGAGTCTTACGACCCATTACTTTACACCAACCCTAATAGTATGATATGGGATACCATAGCTGAACCTGAATATATAGAAAGAAATAAAGACAATGACCCCCCAAGTATTCCTATCACAGATGAGAACAAAATTGTGGAGATATTAATTAAATGGTGGGAGAAAAAATACCCTATGGTAGAAGGACAACGTAATCAAAATTGTTTTGTTCTTGCTATGGCTTTCAATGACTATGGTATAGCTAAGTCGTTAGCAGGTTATGTATTAAATCGTTATGCAACAGAAGACTTTAGTCAATCAGAAATAAACAGAACTATAGATAGTGCTTATGCAAACACTATGAATTTTGCTACTAAGTATTATGAGGATGAGGAGAAGCTACAATCCATCAAGGATAAATTTCGTAAAGGAGTATCAAAAAAAGAAATAAGAAACCAACTATCAGAGGCAGGAGTAGATAGTGATAATGTCGACTCTATTGTACATAAAATAGAAAGAGAACAATCAAAAAAAACTTTTTGGGAACAGAATGAAAAGGGTACAATAAAGATGGTACACTTTTCTTTTAAAAAGTTTCTAGAGGATAATGGTTTTTATAAGTATTGTCCGGAAGGTAGTAGAAGTTATGTATTTGTTAAAGTAACTAACAATCTAATTGACCATACATCAGAGAAAGAAATTAAAGACTTTATTCTAAACCATTTAATAGAGATGGAGGACTTGAGAGTTTATAATTATTTCGCAGACCAAGTAAGATTTTTTAGAGAAGATTTCCTAACTCTTTTATCTACTATTGATATTTACTTTATAGCAGACACTAAAGATTCAGCTTACTTATATTATCAAAACTGTGCCGTAAGAATAACAAAAGATTTAATTGAACCAATAGATTACTTAGATTTAGGTGGATACGTTTGGAAAGACCACATAATCCCTAGAAAATTTAAGATATGTGATGAGCATCAGTGTGACTATTCTGTGTTTATAAATAACATTTGTAAGAATGAATTAGATAGGATAAAAACAATGCAAAGCACAATAGGATTCTTAATGCACGGATATAAAAATTTGTCATACTGCCCGGCAGTAATATTAAATGATGAGGTAATATCAGACAACCCTGAAGGTGGTACAGGCAAGGGATTGTTTATGAATGCATTGTCTCAAATGAAAAAGTTAGTTGTCATAGATGGAAAAGCATTCGCATTTGAAAAATCTTTTCCATATCAGTTGGTATCTGCAGACACACAGATACTTTGTTTTGATGATGTAAAAAAGCATTTTGATTTTGAAAGATTGTTTAGTGTAGTGACAGAGGGATTAACATTAGAGAAGAAGAACAAGGATGCTATTAAGATTCCATTTAGTAAATCTCCAAAGATTGCCATCACTACTAACTATGCTATCAAAGGAACAGGTAATTCTTTTGCTCGTAGAAAATGGGAGATGGAACTACATCAACACTATAATAAAAACTTTACACCAATGGATGAGTTTCACAAACACTTTTTCGCTGATTGGAATGAAGATGAATGGTGTTTGTTTGACAACTTTATGACATCGTGTTTACAGGATTACTTAGACACAGGTCTAGTTAAAAGTAAATTTGTAAACCTTAAGATTAGACAACTGTCAGCAGAAACTTCACACGATTTTATAGAGTGGTGTGGATTAATTGCAGGTCATCAAAAGAATGAAAAATTATATTTGAATGCTAAACTAATTATGCAGGACCTATACTTTGATTTCATTAATGAGTATCCTGATTATGGACCCAAAGCAAAGATGACTATTAGTAGAACTAGATTTTATCGTTGGCTTATTTCTTATGGAAACTTTATAAGTGATAAAGTAGAAGAGGGAAGAGATATGAATGGAAGATGGTTTATTATGACTAATACAAAACCCGAACAAACTGAATTAAATATATGAATGAACAAGACAAAGTACACAGAGCATATATAAATTCATATAGAGTTATATTCTTAGGAGTAGACTTTGATGAAATTATAGACTCGAAACATCCATACTTTGTACACAACCCTGCTAGAAGAATACCTAAGAAGGTAAATGTAAAAGGAATTTTGGATTACTTTGTTGAAATAAAAGACTTTAAAAAATGCATAGTAATAAAGAAATACATCAAGGAAAAACAGATTTCGTTGTAGAAAGAACTGCAGGATATTCTAATGAACAAATGTACAAGCAGTGTAAACTGTTTTATGATATAGTCTTCAAGATGAAGAAGGTAAAACAAGGCAGAGGAAAGAAAGCAGTCTTAGTTAATAAAAGAATGTATCAATCAGATATACTCATAGACCGTAGAGCAAAAGAAAGTTTAGAATATTATAAAAATAAAATGAAGAACCCCAGTAAAATAAAATTTAGAGATTATCAGAAAAAAATTATTGTTGATGCGTCAACTAAAATTTTAATGAATGGATTTATTTATTTGACAATGGAGGTCAGAACAGGTAAGACGCTGACAAGCCTGGGTATTGCTCAACTTTTAAATAGAAAAAAATTATTATTTGTTACAAAGAAAAAAGCAATCAGCAGCATTGAAAGTGATTATGAATTACTTAACCCTGACTTTGATTTAACCACTGTCAATTATGAATCTCTTCATAAAATAGAAGACAGAGATTTTGATTTGATTGTGCTAGATGAAGCACACGGTATGGGTGCATTTCCTAAACCAAGTAAAAGAGCAAAGCAAGTAAAAGATATACTAACCACATCAAACGCTGATGTGATTCTTTTATCAGGAACACCAACTCCTGAGTCTTATAGTCAAATGTATCATCAAGTATATGGGATTAAGAATAATCCATTTAAAGATTATACTAACTTCTATAAGTTTTCTAAACGATACGTTAATGTAAAGCAAAGAAAAATTAACGGCTTATACATTAATGATTATCACGGTGGACTACAATCTATCTTAGATGAAATGAAACCATACACCATATCTTACTCTCAAAAAGAAGCAGGGTTTAAGGTAGACACAAGGGAGCACACGCTTGAGGTTGTTATGAAACCTATAACTTATCAGCTAACTAAAAAATTAAAAAAGGATTTAGTAGTAGAGGGAAAAGATGAAACCATACTAGGTGATACCCCGGTGAAACTAATGATGAAACTTCATCAATTGTTTTCAGGAACAATAAAGTTTGAGTCCGGAAACTCAACTATCATAGACCACAGTAAAGCAGAATATATATATGATAACTTCTGCACACAGAAGATAGGAATCTTTTATAAGTTTAAAGAAGAACTAAAAGCACTTAAAGAAATATATGGAGACCAACTATGCACAGACCTTAGTGTCTTTGAAGACACTGATAAAAGTATAGCATTACAAATAGTTTCAGGTCGTGAAGGTATATCACTAAGAAAAGCAGATGCCCTTGTATATTATAACATAGACTTCTCTGCTACATCTTATTGGCAAAGCCGAGATAGAATGACGACTAAAGATAGACTTGAGTCAGATGTTTATTGGGTGTTTGCAAAAGATGGAATTGAAAAAGAAATATATAAAGCAGTAACAAAGAAGAAGGATTATACAGTCAATCACTTCAAAAAGGATTTGTTATCTTTGTGATATGAGATTCGTTAAGTTTTTACTTATTTGGATTAGTCAAAATTTAGCGATACCTTTTTGGGTAGTAGGACATATACACCTATCCATACATAACTTTCACGAACTATATGAACTTATAGGTTCGGTTTCTATGAATGTTATAGTGGCGATAGGATTTTATTTAGATTACAAAAATGACCGAGCAACAGATACAAGCAAAGAGAATAAAAAAATTAGAAGCTGAGGGTTACTATGTAATTAAGTTAGTAAAAACAAATAAGAATGGTATACCTGATATACTTGCTATACCACCTGATTCAAATGTATTGTTCAGTGAAGTGAAAACCCCTAAAGGAAAGGTCTCAAAACTACAAGAGTACAGACTAAAAGAACTAGAGGAATATGGATTTAGAACTGAAGTATATAGAGGATAACTTACTCTATGAGATAGATGATTGGTTTTTTGCACAACTAAGAAAGTTTAGTGTTAGGGATTCAGAAATTATTATCGGTCAAATACTTTCTATCTTATCCGTACTGCCATCAAAGGATGGTTGGAGTCAGCAAGTAGCAGGTGTTGTTAAAAAAAAGAAGCCTACCTTTTTTGTAATAGAATACTTGTACCAAGAAGGAGACATACCTATACTTGTGGACATAGAAACAATCGAGGTAGATGAATACCTTGATTTTATATTAGAAAATAAATCAATTAAATCATATCTAAATGGATTACAATTTACAGACGCTATACTTAAAGGAGGAGGAATTTTCGCATCTTCGAGAGATAGTTAAAACTTTATCAGGTGTTGAGATAAAGGATAATAAAAATAGAATGCAACACATAGTAGATTCTAAAATGATATACGCAAATATTCTTCACGAAAAAGGATACGGCTGCAGTGTTATAGCTAAGTATATGGGAATGAATCACGCAACTATATTACATTACTTTAAAAAGTTCCCCTGGTATCTAAAAACAGATGTGCCTCTGAAAAATAAATATGAAAGAATAAAATCAGAGTTTAATAAAGAGTATGACCCTGTTTATTATTTGTCAGAAAATGAACTAAAAAAAGAAGTTTTTTCTTTGAGAATTGAAAATGAATTATTATCTTCGGAATTAGAGAAGCTTACCTCAGACTTATCCGTCTTTCATAAAAGAGAGGGGAGATTACAAGACATCTACAAAGTAATCGAAGAACGAACAAGGATAGGTTCAGAGGATAAGATTTTAAACAAGCTAATTAGGTTTTACAATGGTGTATACGACAAGTGATATTGATAAAGTTTTAAGTTATAAAACTTGGAACAATAAGAAAAAAGAAGATGAACTTCTTAGGATGGACTGTAGTATGTATTGTAATCTTGGAAGTGATTCTACACAAGCTGAAAAGTACGAAGTAAAAAAAGTTTCAAGAAAAATTTACTTAGCAATTAAAACATTTAATAATAACTTAGGAGTTTTGTTTCTTCAGCAAATGGACTCCAATAAAAGTAAAGAGCCTTTGTAAAGTGGAAGAGAACTCAGCTTATGATAGAGAAAGGATAAAGCACATCAACCACTTGATGTCCACTATACACGACTCTACTACTGAGATATACGAATCACTTATAGACAGAGACTTTGACAATTTAAAAGAACACATACAGGGTCTTCAAATCATCCTTAAAGATATATCTATTTCAGTAGAGGATGATATATGAATACAACCAATTTGCTAGTGAGCAGCAGCTATATGATTTTATAAAAACTTATTTTATAAAAGACCTGCAACCAAGTGAAACCTCAACCTCAAGGTATGATTGTTTTTCTGACAGATACCAAATGGATATTGAACTAAAGTGTAGAAGAAAACATTACGATGGCTTGATAATAGAAAGAGGAAAGTACGAAGCTTTAATTAAGCGTTGTAAAGAAAATGGAACCACTCCTGTATATATAAACTCCACACCTAAAGGTGTTTGGGGTTTTTATTTAGAACATTTTAAATTAGTTTGGGAACACAGAAACTTACCTAAAAAAACAGATTTCTCAGATAGAAGAACCATATTAAAAGAAATAAGCTACCTAGAAGTATCACAAGGTGTAGACCTAATCCTTCTTCTTTCTTCTTCTTCTTCGACTCTTTGATAGTTTAGATTTTTTAAATCCATCAGTAGCATAATAAAGCTTTACCTGTTTGTCAGTAAACACTCTGCCACTTGGACTTACATTTTTATTTGTACCCGTTTTTTTAAATGGCATTACTTAAAAATTTCTTTTCTTTTTCTTATTACTTCGATTGAAAGGACTGTCGTTTTGTTTTTTCTTTTGAAACAATCCTCCGTCTTTATCTTTACCTGAACGATTAAAACTGTTTCCAGATTTTTTTCTTTTTCTTTTTTTAGGAGGAGTATAGTCGTACATCTCATCCTTTTGTTGTTGCTTTATTTTTCTTTTAGCTTTTTGAATTTCTTTCAATGCTTCTCTTTCATTGTATCCCGGACTGTTTGGACCAAATGTTTGTTCCCATAACTCTCTATCATATTTTTTCATATCAGATTCACTGTCGTATCCTTGAAGCATTTCTTTTGCATTTACTCTTTTTTCTTTAGCTAACTTTTCTGCTCTAGATAAATCTCCGTAGATATTAGCTAATACAATTTTTCTTATATCCTTGTACAAAGGAATGAACCCTGTGTTACCTAATATCTCTAATGGTAATCTAACATATCTTTCTTCTTGTTGTCTTGCTATAGCATCAGGCTCTTTTCTATCAGGCTCTGTAAGTTTTTTTGTAAGCAGGTCTGCCGTTCCAAGTATAGGTCCGTAAGCTGCACCCATCTTCATTAAAAAATCTGATAACTCTGAACCTCTACCTTCCTTTGGCTTAGGAATCATATTATATTGTATAGCATCTTTATATGGGTCGTAGTCTCCGTCTCTTAACGCAACTAAAAACTCTTCATTAAATTCTTCTATACCATAATTAATAATACTTTTGGTTGAGTTACCAAAGTCTCTTCCAAATAATAAAGATGTAAACGTAGAAGCAAATGATTGACCCAATCTTTTCTCAAATGATTTAAACTCAGGCTCACTTTTTTCTTGACCTAAAAACTTTGGTGCAAATGGGTCTTCTTCATCTTCATCATCAAACAATGCAGTCATTCCTTCTGCTAACATCTGTCCTAATAATGTATATAGTACCATACGGGAGGTTACACCTGCTAAAAGTGCTGCTCCCTGCTTCTTACTTAAGTCGCCTTTACCAATCATATTCATAACACCTGTACGAGCAGTAACATATTCAAAGATTAAGAATCTTGTCATAAAGTTATTGAATGCATTAAAAGCTTGTAGAGATGCTGATTGATTTGGTTTACGAGTTCCCTTAAGCATACCCATAAAAGCATTGTCAGTTGCACCTGCCATTACTGAACGTCTATCAGCTAACTCAGTAGCCTCATCTAAAGCAGCTTTATTTTTATCCATATAAGCTTTATCATTCGCAGCAATTTTTTCAAAGTCAGGTTTACTACCGGTGATTGCTTCAAACCTATTACTAAATGCACCAAACCACATTGGTCTCATTACTAATTTATCAGGTGTAGATATTAAACCATCTGCTACAAACTCAACTCCTTTCAGCCATCTTTGTCCTGACTTGTTCCACATTCTTCCTAGGAAATTAGCAACAGTTCCTTTTGCCTTACCACCTTTTACACCTGTGGCTTGGTTAAGTATATTCACATCAACTAACTTACCTGATAGGTCTTCGTTAGGGAATACTCTATTTACTTGCTTACTACCTAGATTTTCCATAGCAGCAGGTGCTTTAGGAGAACCTATGATTCCTCTAAGTTTTGTACCTGCAATAAATCCTTTAGGGTCTACAATCAAAGCAAAGCTAATGTTAGATGTAAGTTCTGCTATAAACCTTCCTGTACCTGCAAGTATAGAACGATAACCTTGTCTTTGTAAATACAATGCAACATCATCTAATATAGATGTTTGTTGTAATGAGTTAGTTAGAAGATTTTCTACTGATTCTTCAAATGCCATTTCAATAGCATTGTATATCTCTCTTTGTTTACTTGGTATTCTATCTTTACCTTCTAAATTGGCTTCAGCTTTTTTAAGAGTTCTTCTTGCAGTTCTAATTGGTTCTGTTAAATGGAAATCCAACAACGTATATTTTGCTCCACGTTGTGCTGATGCGTATATGTCAAAGTTCAAAGCAGATACTTTTCCTGTACGAGTAATTAAGTTCTTTGCTCTTGTGCTAGGTCTGAGGTTGTTGTTATAATTTTCTACGTCTGACATTGATGTACCAACTTCATTTGGTCCGTTGTCAGATATAACATTAAGGTGAACATAATTATCAAGAGGTGTAATCTTATCACCTCTAATAACTGTAGATGTATATACTGCTTTCTCTTGTAAGCTATCGTTTATTTCTCTAATAGTTTTTAATGAAGCTTTTTCTGCTTCGTTAAAAGACTCAAACAATGCTTCATTGTTAAAGTTACCATTCTCATCTGTGTAAGTATCTAGTATCTCTTGAAGCATAGCAGCGTCAGCTTCACTGTATCTTGTCTTGCCTTGGTCAATTTTCTTTATAGTTTCTTTTAGAAAGTCAACAACATTATTTACTTGTTTACTTCCGGGGTTACTTATAAATTCTTCTTGTATCATATAAGCCATTTGCTTATACTTAGACATAGTAAATTTATTTGGGTCTCTACCAAAAGATTTTAGAACTGCTTGTTCTGCTTTTTCTATTTTACCTTGAACACCTTTTAACTGTGTTCTAAATTTAGCTACTGCCACTGCTGCACCACCAAACAAAGAATTAAATATATTTTGTGTTTTAAAATCTCCAAACACTTGGTCAATATTAAACAGTGGGTTTCTTCTTATAAGTTCTGATAATGCTCCCTTTCTTGTAATAATAGATTTAATCCTAGCATATATACCACTGAGAGGTAAAGGTTTAGCTTTAGCTATAGCATCAGCTAACACTTCTGCATTAATATTAGCTTGTATTTTTTCTACCATTAACTGTGCGTAGTGTGGCACATAACCATTATTAATATTATCTATTAACCTAAGAAGGTTTTCAATATCTCTGTTACTTAATTCGTTAACACCATCTGTTTTGATTAATGCTTTTAATCTTTGAATTAAATCATACTCAAGAGAATCAATTTTGTATCTTGAATCATCTAGTGTAGACTTCTTGACCCCCTCTATAAGTTGGTCTCTTTCTTCTTGTATTTCTTTTTCAGACCTTTCATCTGTTTTAACTTCAGGCAGTATATCATTTTTGTACTTCTTCATTACCTCAGCTTCTGCTACAGTAATTTCTTCTGCATCAAGCATAGCTTTTATTGTGGCTGCATAATCTATTTTACCATCAACCATTACAATATTTTCAGACTCAGAAAATCTATCTGCTAATTCAATAGCCATAGACCTTTCTTCATCTAATTGCTTCAATACTTCTTCTACTTTTTTAGTTACCTCTTTAATATCAGGTAAACTTAAAACTGTTCTTCGTGCTGCGAATGTGTTTAGCAGGTCTAGATAAGTATCTAATACTGCATCAGGAATAAGACTTGGGTTTACACTAAACATTCTTTGTAATTGATAAACTATACCATCAGCCATACCAATTTTTCTAGACGCATTATCTAATGCTCTACTTCTTCCTCTGTTTGCTGCACGAATTTTAGATGCGTACTCTGCATCATTCATTACCTTACCCATATAGTCAACAAAGCTTTCTATAGATGCAGGGTTAAACATATCTACTCTACTAAATCTTCTAAGAATATCTGCTACTTGCGTGGTATTTATTTTACCTGCCTTAGCCATTTCTTTAATTTCTTTAGTAAGCATTTGACTTGCTCTAATAAATGCTGCTTTCGCAGTCTTTGCTCCCTTATTAAAATCCCTTAACTGCTTTATCAATGCAGTCTTTTCATTCATTGTAATTTTCTTAGGGTCTTTTATTCCTAAGAACTTTTTAATCTTTTTAGAAAGAGTATTTCTTTGCTCTGCTATACCAAGTTTCTTTCTTATATCTCTTAGTATTTGTTCTCTTTGTATGTCTGTAGAATTTTTGTAAGACTCTGAAGCTTTTACTACATCCATTATAGATTTAGGTATTGCTTTTAATTTACGATTAGCTTTTTCTGCTTTTGCTTTAGCCGTTTCAACTAAAGAATTAACTATACTATTAACCTCATCAGATAAAGAGAATCTAGGTTGAGAATTATTTGCTGACTCTTGTGCATTAAAGTCTGCCGACAGTTCTACACCACTAAATAAATCTGCTAACCCTGCATCAGTAAACTCCTCAAGAGTCATATTGTCTATGTTCTCAGTTTTGATTTCCTTAGTACCTTTCATCTTTTGTTGAATGTACTTGAAGGTAGCATTCATCCATTCTTTGAACTTAGATTTTTTAGCTGCGTTAATTATGGTTTCACCTTTGGTTGCCATTAACTCTACCAAGGCTTCTTCTCTTGCTAATTTAGTATCACCATACTTTTCTATAGCTGCTTGTAATTCAGGAGTTCCTTCAACAAGTTTTAATCCTCTAGCTAATAGCTTAGTTCCCTTTAGACCACTTGCTTTGCTTCTTAAGAAGTCAATCCATATATGTCCAAACTCGTGAATAGGTGTAGCTAATGTTGCTGCTTCAGGATTTAAAAATACTTTACCATCTTTAGTTAATCCTAAAATTACTTTACCATTTGATTCTTTAGTTCTAACTCCCGGCTGATTTACTATACTATTAAACTCTTCTATAGTATTAGATACACTTACACCTGGAAATGCAAACCTTAACTTAGCAGACAAAACCTGCATATCAGACATCTTAGTATCTACAACTGCACCTTGCATTGCCTTATCGTTAGCTGCAGTTCCCATCGTTTGGTCGGCAACTTGTTTACTATCAGGTCTTACCCCTTTTACATTTGGTTTAAATATTCTATTGGTTTTAGCTTTCCAAGCAGGGAATACATCTATACCGTTCGTTGGGTTTTTAATGAAAGATATAAGCTTACCTTTAGGTCCTGTTCCATAGTTTTGATGGTCTATTTGAATTACACCACCATTCTTTACGTCAATACCAACAACTGAAACTACATCACCCTTCTTTGCTTTCATCATTGCAGGTTCACCTATAGCATTATGTATAGCATCTGTAGTAAATAAATTAGTTTGAGGATTATTTACACCGGCATATAAAGATTTTACAAAAGATTTAGTGTTACTCTTAACACCTGCAGCAGACATCATATTTTTAAATATCATACTTCTTTCATCCAAGGATAATGTTCCCTTGTTTCCTTCTGCTCTTTCTTTTGATTGAGCCTGTATAAAATCCATAAACTGACCTAAAGTCTTTATTTTATTTTTACTTATACTATTTAAAATTCTTTGTGCTCTTTTACCTTGCTGAGTATTTAATTGACTTTTAAGTTGAGCAACTATATCGTTCATCGCATTAGTCTGATTCTTTTTAGACTGTGCTTTTATCTCAGGTGCTATCCATCTAAATGCTGCTTCGTTAGAATTAACTGCATCATTACCCATACGAACAATAGCCATTGGTATATGTCCATCAGGAAGTTTCCCTTCAGACCATAACCTATCAAACAATGTTTTATTTTTTTGATATGTTTTTACTGCACCGTCATATTGCGATTGAGACTTGTCAACTGCTACACCTGCCCAAGCTGCTTCTTTGTTTTTACCTTGTGCATTAAATCCTAAACCTCCGTTAACCTCCATATCATTACCACGAGAATCTTTAATTGTACCCGAAGCAAGTATATCAGAGATACCTGTAACCATAGGGATACCATCGTAGTATGACATTTCTCTACTCATATCATCAACAGATTCAAAACCTAAATCTTTAGCGTCTGATTCTGTAAACTCTACTGTAGAATTACTTTCTGCTATTGGATTAACTTGTGTCTTTGAAGACACTGATGGTGTAGTAAAGTTAACTTCTTCTGCATCTAACTGATTCATTTCGTCTGCTATAGCATCAACGTCTGTGTCATCTGCAGTTACTAATGCTTCATCCTGGTCTTTTAAACTAAACCTAGGGTTGCCTTCAACGTCTTGTTCATCGTCAAGCTTTTGTTTAGTAGACATATTATCAAAAACAACATTACCACCTTTCTTGTCATCCTCATATAGTAGTCTAGCTTTTGCTATATCACCCCCTGCTTGTTCTATAAAACTATCTTGTTCATTTTTATTTAAATCATCAAACTCTGCTACCTCAGCTTCAGTGTTACCCTCTGCTGCTTCAGCATCTCTTTCTTGTTGCATCTCTGCTTTTACTGCATCAAATTGTTCTTGTGTATATACATCGGAGGTGCTTGTCTCTTTTATTCTTTCAAGAACTTGGTCATCTGTAACTTCTGAACTAGCTACATCTGCTTCAGCATCTGCTTCAACTTCAGCACCTGTTATTTCTTTTATCTTTGCCTTTATATCGTTAGCTTTTTCTTTAGCTACCTGAGTTTTGTTTCCTTCTAACTTATTTAATTCAAGTTGTAGTGCAGTTAATTCTTCTATCTGACTTTCACTTAAATTAGAATTAGCTTCATTTAAGTCTTGCTTAATTTTTAATTCTATTAAACGGTCTTGTAGTTTTCCTGCTCTACCTTCATAATCATTGTCAATTGTAATCTCAGAAGATTGTAATTCTTCTAGAGTCATTGTCTCGATAAGATTATCTATTGTGGCAGCATCCACTCTTTCACCATTTACTTTGTACTTAGCTGCACTAAATCTAGTAGATACCATATCTTTTACACCACCGGGTATTTCAGCTAAACCTTCAAGTGCTATTTCAGATACATCTAAATCTTGACCAATTGCTAATCTTGCTGCAGTCTCACCTGTAGAACCACCTGCTGCTTCTACTGCTCCTGCTCCTGCAATTGATTTTAGTTTTAATCCTTTAGTGGCTGCACTTGCTGCTTGTTTACCCCCTCTAGTTAATATCTTGGTAGCTATCTTACCACCTAACTTTCCTGTGTATGCATCTATTGTACCAATAACAATACCTCTAGCAACTGCTTTGTTTCTAATGCTAGTATATCTTTCAGGGTCATTTAATACTTCTCTAATTTTTTCAGGAGTCATCTCTCCCTCAATTTCTTCTTGTAATAATTCGGAAAATGTTGCACCCATTTCTAGTGCTGAACCGGCTGCTGCAAATGCGTATGGTATAGCTGCTGCTGCACCTGCAATTGCACCTACCCCTCCACCGACAGGACCACCTACCATACCTGTAGTCGCACCTAGTGTTGCACCTGTACCTATAGTTGCACCTGCTGCTGCTAAAGAATCTGTGTTAGATGCCATAGATGCAAAGGAACTTAATACTAATTCAGGTAGTATTGTCATTGATGATTTAGACAAACCCATAACAAGACCCATAAAACCTGAGCCATTCTCTTCGTAAATCTTTTGATATTCCTGCATTTCTGCAGATTGCCCATATTTTTGTGCGTTTTTATTGGCTTCAAGATAACTAGCTATATCTTCTTCTGTAGCCATAGAACCTCTTAGTAAAAGGTCTGATGCATTTTCTCCTGCAATACCTTGGTTTACACCACCTGCTACTGCACGAGCCATATCATCAATAAAATCCCCTATACCAATTGGAGATATAGAATCTATACCTCTTAATACATCACCAAATGCTCCTGTAAAATAATCTTCTTCTGTAAATTCTTCTTTAGGAAGTCCTAATCCTAAAGTGGTATTTGACATCCCATCTGTAGAAGATACGGAATTTCCCCCTGAAGTGTCGCCATTGTTTTTTTTTTTTATTTGACCTTCATTTACTCTTTTATTAAAGTCATCTAGACCATAGAAGTCTTTTAGTTCTTGACCTTCAACCTCCATTCCATTTGGAGTTATGTAAAGTTCAGTGTCTTCTCCAACTTCTTCACGAGTTCCAAGTTGTTCATCATCGGCAACTTGTTGAAATTCACCATTATTCATTCTACGGTCAAACTCATCTCCATAATATTCACGGAGTTCTGATTCAGTGGCAACCTTACCATTTAATGTTCTAAACTTTCTTTCCATTTATATAAGTTTTATCCTCCGTACTTGTCTCCTTTACGACCTTTATATCTAGGTATTTCATCACCTATATTACCTTCGTATCCTGCGTCAATATCAGCTTGAGTTGCTTTTTTAGTTAATTTTCTACCTTCTTTTAATTCTTGTTTCTCAAAAGCTTTAATCCATTTTTGAACACTATTCATACTAGCCACTGCTTTATCATCTTGATAGTCGTAGAAATCAGCTTCTATTACAAGAGGGTCTGCTTGTGGATGACCCGGTATACTAATAGCAATTTTATCATCATCCATTATATCAAAAGTAATATTGTATTCAGGGTATAATGCTTGTAATGCACTACCTACATCTTCCTCATCGTCAAAGAACAATTCTTTTAATGATTTACCGGTAACCTCATTACCTGCTTTATTTGTATATGTAAAGTCTTTCTTATCTCTGAATAGTTTATCGTTATATTCATCAATTTCAACATCGTAATCTAACGGTGCTTCTTGTCTTTGAACCTCAGATTGTGATGTACCATCCTCATTAAATTCAGCATCTTTATTATAGTTACCTCTTTCAAGTGCAGTTCCTATGTCATCCTGTCCTGTTAATAGTGGACCTGCAGATTTTATAAATTCTGCCTGAGTCTTTCTTTTGTCTATCATTTCTCCTACTGCAGTTGCTCGACCTGCGTCAACATCTTCCTGAGTGGCTGCAAACTGTTTTCTTCTTTCTTTTCTATTGTCAGGACCAATAGGTTTGTTCTCATCAAATTCAGGATTAGTTTCAGTAACATAGAACGAAATACTTCTAGATTCTTCTTCACCATCATCATTAGTATACAGAACAGTTACACCTTCAGTGTCTCTTGTAACATCTTTTATAGATTCATTTTGGTCTCTGAAGTAATCAGTTGATGCTTTTAAACCTGTATCATCTCCACCCCAAAGGTTTCCAATCATACTTATCTCATTATCTTCTTTCTTAAATTTATCTCCCCTCTCTTGGTCTGCTTTTTTGTTAGCTGCACTTGGTTCAAACTTCATTCTTTCAGCTTCAACCTCTTCTTTGTAATCTACTTGTACTCCTGTCTGAGATTTGAGTGCACGTTTTGCAACATTATTTTGCTCCTCACTTAGTTCAGTTTGTGTTCTACCATTTACATTTTTTAGTAGAATAATATTTTCTGTCCCCGGCTTTCTTCCTTTGCTTGGGTCTTTAGGGTCTACATACACATCAGCAGGATTAAATGAAGAAGTATATTCTTTTCCGTCAGGAGTAAAATCAACAAAGTCCATCAATATAGATGCACCTGAAAAATTTTCATCACTTACTTGACCATCTGCCCAATTGTTTTGTGCCTCTTGGAATAGAGACATAGCTTTTAATTCATTTGGTTGTACACCTAATTCGGTTGCTAAATCAGCTAACTCAGCAGGACTCATATCTTTTATACCACCTTTTCTTGAAGTAATATCTGTAATCTTTTTTATTGTACCTGCACTATATGTAGAACCCATACTTGTAACAGTTTGTATTACATCTTCGCCTAAGCTTTCGGTCCACTTAGAAGCAGCACCTTGTACATCAAACTTTGTAATTTTTGTTTTAATTCTATTTTTTAAGTTAGCAGTAGAAACTAAATTATTAGGGTCAGGGTCAGGTATTAACGCACCATTAGGGTTGTTAGGGTCTTGAATCATTTTAGCCATAGAAACTAATCCTGTCTGTGGATTTATAACTAACCTTGATTCATTAAAATTAGCAAACCCTTCAACACCTGACATAATTTCTAAATCAAGGGAGGACAACGTACCCTCTTGATTCATTTTCATTTTTTCAGCATACTCATCATTGTAGTCTTGCAATAAACCAAACCCTTGGTCTGTACCATCAGCTAAGTTTTGTCTCATTATAGTGTATTGTCTTGGGTCTAGTTGACCTGACTTTAAAAGAGTTTCTTGCATTAACATTTGTTTCTGTAGGTCATCAGCAAAACCCAAAGCCATACCATTAAGGTCTCCATTTTCACCTTGTGGTACATTATTTAAAACTTTTTGGTATTCTCTTGTAGCATCATCTATGGCTCCCTTTTTTTCCTGACGGGTTGCCATCTCCTCATTGAGCATATTATTAAAGTCTGCTCCGACCTGTGCCCAATTTATGTTATCTTCTGCCTTTCTTTCGACATATTTATATGCTGTTGCCATTTACTTTATTTTAATTTGTAGTACCCGGTAAGTATACATTAAAAGGATTTTCATAAGCTTGTATATACGCTGAGTTTTGAAACAAACCTTGTTGTTGTTGGGGACTTAAATTTCTTTTAAAGTTTCTAAAATCTCTGTTACTCATTGCACCATAATCTAACGTGCCTATTGTTTGACCATCAAATTTACCACCTTTAACTGAACCCATTGCAGTATCTCCTAAAGCTTTATTTCCTATAGTTCCACCAACTGCAGCTTTTTGTGCTCCTATGTTTTGAGAATATAATGGAACAAATGATGCAGCTTGTTGTGCAACATTTGCTACACCTTGTATGCCTTCTTGTTTAGCTTGTTGTGCTGCTCTTTGTGCATCTGCAGCTTTTTGTTGATTACCTGCAACTTCCTCTAAATCTAAAGCTACATCTAAATCTCTTAGTCTAGAATCTTCATCAACAATTTGTTGTTCAATGTTTGTCATCTCATCAGCCATTGCACCTCTTACCTGTGCTTGTCCTGCTTGTTGTGCAGCATATACTCTACCTGCACTTGCTGCTGAACCTCTTTCACTTTCTTTACCTGCTTCAGTTGCTTGTGCACCCTGAACATTTAAAGCTTCTCTTTCTAAATCATAAGCTTCTTTTTTTACAGACATTTGCTCTGCGAAGTTTACATCAAGTTTACCTCGTGCTGCTTCCATAGCTTTATCTGCTTCTGCTTCTGCTGCCTTTTGTGCTTTCTTTTGTTTGTTAGCTTGAGAGAAAGATGCTGCAGTAGTTCCAATTGATATTGCTAAACCTGCTGCTGCTATTGCCGTTGCTGCTGCCATATTATAATTTTTTTATCATTTCATAAGTGTCTGAATCTCCCGGAACATATCCTAACAACTTGAATGTTCTCATCAAGGATTGGTTTTTAAGTAATGTATAACAATACTTTGCACCATTTCTTTTACTTAAATTAGTTAACGTCTCTATCAATAAACCCATAGCATTTTTCCTTTGTGGTTTTTTTCTATAATCTTTATTTGATACAATAAACTCTATTAATGCAACATTTGAATTAGTAAGGTAAATATAACCTGCACAAACAGGAATATCACCATCTAATATCATCATTCCTCCTTTACCATTATCCGGTAAAAAATCTTTTGGAGGAGGAGTCCAACCCCAATCTTTCCACCAATCTACTAGAATAGTGTCATAATCGTCTAATTCAAGTGGTCTTACATCAAATATCATTCAAGAACAAAGATACTAAATTTATGGAAAAGATTTCATAGCTTCCGACTCAACTCCAAATAGTTCTACTTTTGCAGTATTATTGTTTGTTACTTCAAACACACCGTAGTGTCCTAAAATTCCGTGAGACTCTGCAACTGCATTTTTAATATACAATGTATACACCTGTTGAGATGATATAGGTACTGCACCTGCAATAGTGTTATCTATTTCTAATAGATTAATACCATTAGGTAAGTCTTGATTTATAGAAGCAACTTGTCCTGCCAAAACAGGATTTGGATGTCCGTAATATAACATATCACCAACACTTATAATATTTCCTATATATAAAGTATTAGGATAGTTTAAAACCTGTGTAGTTCCTACATTAACAACAGAACTCGTATTACCTAATCCATTTAAAGAACGTAAAGCGTATTCATCTAAAGATGCAGGGACTGTTCCTTCATTTCTAATAAAGGCATAAAAAGCACCTTCTTTTTTTTCAAACCAATCAGCAGTAATAAAACCTGAATCTTGTTGGTCACTTTGAATTGTAACACCCCATTTATCATCACCTTCTAAATTTATTGTTTTAAATAATTTATTTTCTAATGGTTGGTCATTAAACACCGATTGAACTTTAGAAGGGTAGTTAACACCGTAATATCTATTTCTAATTGGGTTAACATTGTGTCTATATAAGTTCCCCCCACTAAATGAATAAAAATAATTATTCATACCTATCATCCACTCTGCATTGTATGAATAAAAAGATGGAAAACCTTGAACACCTGCGTCAAAGCTTAATGTGTAGTTATCTGTTGAAGTTACTGTATTTGACATATATTATATTTTAAACTGTTGGACAATGTGTTGTGTCGTCACAAGAACGAGTTACTACTGAATTTTGTAAAGCAGTAGTATTTTCTCCATTTGTTAAACTTGTTATAGTACCACATCTCTTAGAACCTGTTGTTCCTGTTCCTGCACTGTTAATTATATAAAACTCAACTACTTCACCAGGTTGAAGTTGTGTTCCAAATCTTTCGTTATATATATATTGTGTTCCTGTAACACAATCTGATACTCTTACTGTTTTACAAGAGTCAGCAACGCTAGTTACAACTCCACTTACTAACTGATAAGTATATCCTGTAGAATGTAAATACCATCCATCTGCAGGAAAAGATACTGCATCGTGGTCTAAAAACACATAATCGTATAACTGAGGAAAACCTGCAACACTAGAAGTTGCTACTTGACCGTGATAATAATCTCTTAAAATTGATACTGCAGCTATATTACCTTGAATACACGCATCTGCTGAAACAGATTGTGGACTAATTGAACCACCAAATTGAGGTAACGGTGAAGGGCAAGATACTGATATATCAAAAACAGTTCCTGAACAAGGACCAATAAATTGAAAGCTACTTACTGCAGGTGTTGGATTAGGTTTTGGTATAAACATAATACAATCTCCCGGTGGTCCTGCAGTTAACTGTGCTTGACCGGATGCAATAGTTACACTTTGTGTTGTGCCCGTGTTAACAAAGTTACCTTGCTGATATTGAAAAACAGTTATAGTGTCGCTATAACTTCCTCCTGCAACACCACAAGAATCACTGCCTGTTGCACCTATATAAGTAGGGACATTCCCAATTGAACTTTGTAAAAGTCCAAACTGAGGAGAACTAAGTTTGTTATATATTACACCATCATAAGTTACTTGGATACCATCAGGTACACCTCTAGGGTCAAACATAACTCTTACTGCTCCTGTATCGTTAGCAGTTCCTCCAAGGTCTAAATCAAGATTATAAACACCTTGACTTCCACTGGCAGTTATTGTACCACCACAAGGGGTCGCACAAGTCGGACATACCTGTGGAGCATTTAGACTACAACTGTTTCCATTAGTTACTTGCTCTCTCACACTAACACCGTCAGAATAAAATCCTGATGGTGCACACTGAGTCAAAGCTGAATCTTGATAGATTGCAGTTGCGTTATTTAAGGTCGTTCCGTCTATATAAAAATTTGCCATAATATTTAATTTAGCCTTCTGTACATCCACAACACGCAGCTAATGCGTCAGGTCCGTTACATAAATCTATTAGTGTTGGTTTTCTATAATCGTATATAATATATAAATACTCTCCATCATTAATTGAAGGCATAGTAAAATTACCCTTGTAATAATTAGGTCCTTGAGTTGTGATGGTATTCATACTTGTTGATGCTCCAATTAAAGCAGCTACAGATTGAGGTGTGTTTACATATTGTGTTGCTGAAACTAAGAATCTAAATTTATTTGTTGTTTCATCAAACACTGCCGTGTCTCCTTGTAATTTTCTAAAAGCAATAGTTTCTGTAGAACCTGTTGTTGGAATAGGTCCTGCACCTTGATTACCCAAAGTAGTTTGATAAAAAGTTACCACAGGGTTTCCCGTTCCTTGTCCAAACTGTACACCTGTACTTGTTAAAGGAGAGACAAATGTGCCGTCTACAAATCTATGTTCATTCTGACAAGTTAGTCCTTGTTCATTTGCACTTGTAGCACAAACCTCAACAAAGGTTATACTTTTAGCATCAGGGCATCCTACAGAAATTGTAAAGTTATATGTGTTAGTTGTAGTAATATCTAAAGTTAATTCATCAATATTTATGAGGTTTTTATTTACAGTAATACTACCTCCAACAGTTTGATTTAACGCTGAAGTTGTTATTCCATTATATGTAGCTACAACATCAAATGTTCCTACCCCAAAACCTGTAGTCCAACTAATAGTTACAGGTCCTATATCTTCGCCTAGTTTAAAGCAATTATTAAATGGCTCACTAGCAGTAACATTAATTGTTTGTTCAATACCACAATTAACACAATCTTTAGGAATAGGTAAAGCTTGTTGATTAGCACTTAATACAAATTCATTCATATAAGGGTCATAACCACCTAACTTTTGTTTTTCAAATTGTTCTATAAATAAATCTCTAAACCAAGACCTCATTCCTAATTGAGATACATTTGTTAATTGGTCATTAGAATAAGATGTTCCTGTTAACTGCAACAATACTCCTCTTTTAGAATCAGTAAAATATCTTTCCGGTCCATACTGAGCAAAACTTTCAGGGTTAAAACTTATACCATATTCCTCTACTCTAGCTATTTGAGTTCCTAACACTTCAGGAACAGATACTAGATTATTCCCTGCACCGGCATCAGATAATAAATTTTTACCTGCAAGTACATAAGATATTTTATCTTCTTGTAAGGTAAGAACATCAGTTTCTCTACCGAATAATTTTTGAACTGTACCAAAAGATTCTTCTAATGATTTAAAGTTTAAGAGTCCTGTATTAAACTCATTTAGTTTATTGACATTAGATTCATCGTTAAAAATACCACTGTAAGTAATATCAGCAAATCTTCTAGTTCGTTCATAATCTTGGTTTTCAGTTGAGGTAACTCTATTCCCCATTTTAAGTTCTTTACCAAGTATACTATCTCTAATCTTGTAGCTTTCAGCACCATTACCAAATGCATAGCAATTAAAAAATCCTGACCTAGCTATAGCTGCTTGTCCTGTAGTTTGATTTTGTAAATCTGCTAAGTGTGTTCCTTTGTTTAATGCAGTGCTAGTTATTGTTACGTTTGCAGGGTTACTTGGTGTTGTTGCTGAACTAATCACCATACTACCACATTGTCCTGCTACCGTATCAGAGGCATCGGGTTCTACCTCTATAGTTTGTGAAAACCCATTTATATCTGTATAATTAAAAGCTATAGGTTCAGGCTCTGCTTGTGATACTGATAATTCAAACTGACAAATATTATCAGTTGAAACTATATCATAAGTTCTAGAACCTTCAAACCAAATATCAGGTGATGCATCTAACGGTTCTGTTTCAAATATCATTGTGTTTTCTGCTCTAAAAACAGTGATACATAGGTCTGCAGTTGCTCGACCATTCTTTCTCCATTTAGAAGATTCACAGGCTCTTGTACCTTTAGCAGAAAAAATAAGTTGATTAGTAGTGGTATTTCTAAAGAACCCATAATTGTTAGTACCCATATTATTAGGCAATCCGGGAGGACCTCCTGTTCCTGTAGCAAGTATGTTATCATAAGAGTTGTTTATTGTACACCCTGCTGCATTACCACCACAAGAAGATATACCCTGATTTAAAACTGCTTGTACATTGTCACCATCAAACCATTCTTTAAAATTATCATAGTCTTGAGACGCAGTTAAAGTTTTTTCTAAATCATATCTTCTTTTTTCACAATTACCGTTTCCACCTCTGTAACCATTTCTGTTAAATTTAAAATCAAAAACAATTCTAGAACCACCAGGTATATCATAATCAGTATAACTAGAACCTGCAATTAAAGGGTCTGCACCATTTAAGTTTACCGGATAGTTAACTTGAGGATAATTGTCTGAACCTTTAGCAGTTGTTTTTTTACAACCATAATCTATAATAGCATTTTCTGTGGTTTCTACAGAAAAATTATTTGCTCTTATTTTCATATATGTTCCTGCAGGAACAGGTACACTTTCGTTAGGGTCATCTTCGGAAGGTATGTCTATAAAATCTTTTTGTTGTGCTTGTTTTTCTAATACTGTAGCATATACACAACTTTGCGTTGGACCACTTGAATCTGCCTTAACTATAAACCTTTGACCGTCTGTTACTTTTTGTGAGTTTTCGCCTTCAAGTAAAAAATAAGTTTCATTTGAATTTGGGTCAGTAAAAAATATATTAGTATATATTACCTCGTAAGTTTCTTTATCAGGTTTACAAGCAAACTTATATCTCTTTGCCCAATAAGGTGCAATTTGTGTAGCAGGTATATTTACATCCAAACTGTTTTTTGTAGATGCAAACTCACAAGCAAAATGATGTGTGTCAAAATTACTAACTAAAGCAGGAGTTGTTCTATTGAACTCATCCATATATAGTATACCAATTTCATAACTTCTATTACTATGTAAACTTGTTCCGTTCCCTGCCTTAGAGTATGCTAAATCATTAGCTAATATTGTAAAGTATTCAGTTACAGTTTGAGTTGGTGTAGTTAAATCATCTACATATTGTATAGCAGGAAATTGAAAACTAACATTTGTATTTGAAGTAGAAGCAATAACTTCTATAGCTTGTTCAATTGCACTTATACCACTTTGAAATTTAAAAACATTAGGGTTAGTGTTATCATTAATTGTAGATACAAATAAAGAGTTGTATTGGTCAGTTAATGTAGTACCATTAGACGAGTTTGTCATTGGTTCTATGTTACCTCCAGGTAAGCTTGTACCAATTGCAGCATTAAACTCATCACTTGTAACCATTTCATATACACTAGAATAGTCTTGAGTTAATAGCCAAACAAAATCTAAATTTAAAGGGGGTAAATTAGTTACACCAGGTAAAGGTGTTTGTCCTCCCCAAGTGCTATGTTCAAAGCTAAATGATATATTAAACTGAGCACCCTCAACTAAGTCTAATCCTGCAAAATCAAATGTTACAACCCCACCTGCAATTGTTTGAGCACCTTGAATATTATAAGTTCCATTTGACAATGTTCCATCTACTGATTGAGGTTCAAATGAATCCATATTGGCAGTCAAGTCATAATCAAACCTAACAGGATTTCCGTTATAATCTACTAAATCGTATCCTTCTACATAGTTACCATACATAAGCCTGTTACCCATTATGGTTTGTGCTTGTGCTAATCTTGGTACGTTATCATATAATCTTAATATTTCTGCATCAGGAAGTATTGTAAATATTTTACTACTTGAAAAAGAAAAAATAACATCTTGATTATCTACATAAGCTTGGTCTGCTTTATTAAGTTTTTCAACTATTTTAATTGTATTCGTAGCTGAATCTTTAAAAAGTAAATCTATACTCTTAACTAAAGGTCCACCTGTGTTAAAAGTAATTTGTGCCGTGTTAAAAATATTTGTAACACCTTCATTACAATAACTTTCTTGAGAAAAGTTAAATGTATTAGGAACAAAAGCAGCATCAGTAAATTGTGAAGTTGCTGAATATTCATCATCATCATATTTATATCTATATGCAAAACATATAAATCTTTCTTCTAAAAAGTTTTCTTGACCCCCTGTTTTAATTAGTTTAATCTTAGGTGCAGCAGTAGGTGGTTTTTTTATAACTAAAATATCTTCATTAATAAAACCATCTTTTAAAGGAGCACCTTGAGGGTCTGAATAGTTTTTACCTATATTAATTTTTCTTGGTTGATTTGTGTTGTCTGTAAAAAACAACATATTCTCAACCATATTAACACCTGTAAATAAAAACTTTTCGTCAAAATTTAAAGTGGTATTAACACCACCTCCGTCATTAACACTTATAACGTGATAAGTAATTATGGTATTATTAGTATTGTAAGAAACAATCATATCAAGTTTTCCTGTAGGACTTGATGCAAAACCTTTATCGTGTACAAACCAATATATAGTTTCTCTTGCTCCATCCTCAAAAGCACCTAGACACCTAGCTTGACTCGATAAATTAGTGGAGTTAAATTTAAGTGTAGTTAGTCGTATATTACCTAAAGAGTTTTCTATTACACCAATTTCTGATTGTTCAGTTGAACCCATACGAACATTTAACGCATCAATATATTGACCGTTAGGAACAAGACGTTCATCGACCATCTTATTCATTTTACCTGCCGTAAAGTTTCTAGTTAGGTTTGCCATATTATTTAATCCACTTATCTCTACCCCTCATATTCATTAAGAGTCTTCCGGGGTGTATATTACTAATTCTAATTTTTGCGTTTCTTAAAAGTGCTGCACTTTTTTTTCTAAGTCGTGCTACAATATATTCTTGTACACCTGTTTTAGAACCTAAAATCGCATATTCAATTGCAGCATAAACATAGTCTTCAAATAACTTATTAACCGTTACTAAACTGTCATCTCCGTTAACCATTCCATCCCCTACATATTCAAGGATTATTAGTTTACCTGCCACACCTGAACTAAAATTAATTACACCACCTTTAGGGTTGATTTTAAAAGTGGGATTTGCATTGGCAGTTTCAGTATTTAAACCATATCTTGCACCAATACCATATTCAAAAAACCATTGACCATCAACACACCACCCTGCCTTTCCATACATATCAGAATTTTTGTTTAAGTATATTGATTGTTTGCTTCCTGTTATTCTATCATAATCAATTGTAGAATCCTGTGGTCTTAATGCATTACCGTTTATGTCAAATAAAATTCTACATTCATTATCTTGTAAGTAAGCAGATGACCAATTTGTTTGAATATTTTCTGTTAATGGTTTTAATAATCCATTTTCATAAATAGAAACTCTAACCCAATTAACATAATCATCAGGCAATACATATCTTAATGTATCACAAACATTTAATTCAAGTATTTTAATCTCTTTAAAAGCATCATAGTTTAATTCTTGTATTGCTCTTTTAGCGTGAAACAAAACTTTATATCTTTCTTCGTTATTTACAAGACTATGATTACCTGCATACATAAGCATAAAGTTATTCACTATATCTTCTAAGGATACATACTGATATGAACCCCAATTAGCGTTTGATGGTGCAAGACCTCCGTTTTCATAATATTGATACTGTGTTATATATGCCATAATTATTTCTCTTCTTGGTTATTAGCTTGTTCCTCTGCCTGTCCAAATTGTACTGCACTAACTTCTCTTATCGACATCCCTGCGTATTGTAAAATCTTATTAACTAAGTTTACCTCATCGTCATTAGGAAGTTCAAAGTCTTGGTAATCTGAAGCAGTAGGGTCAAAAGATGGTTCACCATTAGTTAGGGAAACAAATGTCCATTTAGGAACAAAAGGAAATCTTATATATTGACATTGTACTGCACCCATTTGATTTATAGTATCAGGAAACAAAGATAATGTTGGTTCTTGTTGGCTATAAGCAGGAAACATTAAATTAGGAGCAGTTAATATTGAATTGTTTAACATAGTAATTTTACTATGTGTAACCTTCTCTGCTTCTTTTACAGGCTTAGGAGAATATATTACATAGTTTTGATTGTTAGATAAAAACCCAACATTAATAGGATTGCCATCTATATCAACTAATGTTAATTGTATTTGTGCATCAACTGAAAAAACAAAACCTACTTTATTAGAAGTGGTGTTTGCTACAATATCTCCTACCTTTACGTTGTCTGTAACAAAAGTTGCATTTGCATCAACTAAAGTTTGTATTTGAACTGTAGTTGAAGTTCCACTTGTTACTTGTTTACTATATACTAATACTTTATTAAGTAAATAATAGTCATCATTAGTTGTAACTAAACTTGGAGTAAAAAATTTATTTTGATAATTGTGTGCTAAAAATTTAGTCTCAGAAAAAATATTAATTACCTCTTCTATACCTTTTACTATATCAGCATACCCTGTACCCGATTGACGAGCATTCTCTTTTATAAGTTGATAGTTATACTGATAAAAATAATTTTCAAATAAATCTAACTGTGCTTGTTTAGCAAATAAGTTAAAGTCAGATGGGGATATGTATCCGTAATTATTTTTATTCAGAATCGACATCACTGTTTGTCTAACTGAATTAATCATCTGTTTTCTTTTCTACAAAGATAATGAAAAAAAAAGACCCCTTCAGTTTTGAAGAGGTCTCTAAATATAGATATTAATCTAACAGTGTTTCTAGGTGTTTTAATACCTCAATACCATCATCACTTCTGAAAAATGAAGCTACTAAATCATAACCATCTTTTCCAAACGGAACATTAAGCATTTTTGATTTGTTAGTTTTAGTATTATACCATACTTCTTTTTGACTTTTTCTAAATGCTAGAAGTCCAACTTCAAATAATCTTTGAATAGTTCCCATTAATTGTAAATCAGGGTCTTTAATAACATCTAAAAAATCAGCAGGATTGTTCTTAGCATATACTAATACATCTCTTTTTAGTTCTGCAGATGACATAGTAGAAGTGTTTGCTCCAAAAAGAACTCTACAAACATTTTCTAATTGTTCTAGTTTTAAAGATTTTGCTTCAACTAAAGCGTCAGCTTCAATCATTAAAGAAGAGACTTCTTCTCCTGCATCTTTAGCTTTGTCTACTTCCACAAAAAGTTTCCCGTTTAGTGGATGATAATGCAAAAATTCCTGAAGTATTTGATTTTCTTTTCTAACTAACAAGAAGCCATCTTCAAAAACAACAGGTGTCAACAGTACGTTTTCATCTTGTTCATCTCTGAAACAACTTTTTTGATTACTAGAATACCTGAGTTCTCTGTTAACTCCTGTGTTCTCATCAAAGTGTAGTAAAGGAAATCTTTTTGAATGTCTAATTGGCAGCATAAAGGACAAAGGTGCTGCTTCCTTTGTTAGCTTGTATGTCTTATTTACATACAAAACTGTTTTCGTTTTGTTTTTCATTATAATAAAATTTAATTAAAGTTAAAAAAGAGGAGTGTCTTTAAAGACACTCCCCTATTATTAATCCTCTTAGTTCTTGAATAAGAAGAAGTTGTTTGCTCCTAGAGTACATACTGCTCTTTCAGATAGGAAATTTACCTCCATAGCATCTAAGCTAGAAGTTCTTGCTCCACCTGCTGAACCTGTAATCCAAGTCTTGTAACGTCTGTCCTCAGTTTCTGAGGCTCTATATCTAACGTGCAAGAAAGGTCTCTTAGCATTTTTACCTAAAATTTGGTCATATACAGAAGTAGAACCTGCAGGGACTAATAGTCCACTTACTCTTCCACTACCTGCAGTAGCTGACATATCACCTCTCATTGTAGGGTCATTCAGATATTTCCAATCAGACTTATAGAAGTCATAACCTCTTCTAAATCCTGTGAATCCTAGGTTAAGTGCCATTTCTTTCTCGTTGTCAAACAATCCGTAAGAAACACCACCTGCTGCATTAGATGATTGTTCAGATAACATATCGTCAATATCAAAAGAGAAATCTCTATCAACAAAAACAACATTCTCTTCAATAGCACCTTGCTTATCTAATCTAGATATGATAGTATCCCACTCGCCTAAATTGACAGGGTTTCCTCCACCATATACATTACCTCTATTTTCTACAACGTAGAAGATACCATCTGAACCTTTGTTACCAAAGTCAGGGTTATCTGCAGCAGTAGCTGCACCACCACCTGCTTCAGCAGGTACTGCTTCAATCATAGAAGTTTCTAGGTAGTCATCAAATCTAAGTCTTGTTTCGTGCTCAGACTTTAGATACCATAGGTATCCTGATGCTCCATTTTCAGAAGTAACTTCAATCCATCCAATTTGAGCCATATCAGAACCTGATACTGCATACTTGTCTTTAAGTATAATTGGTGAATTTTCAAATATGTAATCGTCAGCCTCTAAAGAGTTAACCATTCCTGTAGTTCCTTTTTTAAATTCAGAACCATAAATCCATACTGAAAATTTCAGACCTGCACCTGCTACAGGAATACCTGCTGCAGGATAGAAAGCAACATCAAACGTACTGTTTGCATAACTAACTGCAGTTACAATTCCTTTTACAGAACCACCACCTGCGTTATCACTAATCATTACAGTTTGACCTGTTCTAATAGCAATACCACTGTCAGCACCAAAAGCACTAGCAGTTGAACCTGCTGCGTTAGGGTCATCATTAACAGTAAAAGTTGCTTTGTCATCTGCTGCTAAAGCTGCAGTAGTACAGTCAACATATTTAGTATGCAGTCTTCCTTGTTCTGCCCATTTGATAAGGTCAGAGTTAGACGGCATTTCTGCTCCTACCATTCTTAGGAAGGAACTAATTGTTCTATTACCATATCTTTCAAACTCTTTTTCATAAGTATCCGGTAGATACTGATTCATAAAGTCAAAATTAGTAATATAGTTTGATTCAACAGGTACTCTTTGAGCACTTGGTTGTAAATCAAATCCGGGTACATTTTGTACTGGCATAATTTTTAATTTTTTAAGTTTAACATTTATTTATTTCTACTTCTAATCTTTAATCCTCGACCTGAGTCAGGGGTTACAGATTTGATTTGCATACCTGATTGTGTTTTGCTTACTTCAGGAGCAGAACGAGTAGTCATATTTATATTTTTTAACTTCTTCATTTGCTCATCAGCAGCTTGACTCTTGCCTTGCTCATAAAAGAACTTAGCAAACTTATCAGGATGCATCGCCATCGCTAATGACTTGTGGTAACCTGATGCATCATTCATAACACCATCGTTGTCTAAAAACTTTTTTATAAAGTTTGTAGGGTCTAACTGTGTTTTTTTTAATTCATCAGCATCACCAGGAGAAAAATAAACTTTGTTATCATCTAATGTAAACTCAAAACCTTTGAACTCACTGAAAACATTATTAGTCTTTTCTGTAAACACCTCACCCTTTCGAGCATTTTGTTCTTGAATTGTCTTCGCTTCTGCTATATATTGCTTATATGCTTTGTATTCTTCTGATTCATCTTCCGGAGCAGCTTCCCTTCTCGACTCAAGAGGTACACTGTATTGCTCCTTTTGATTATCAAAATAATCTTTGGCTTTCGCAATAGTTTTTTTCTTTGCTAGTTTTATTTTCCTTACTGCTTTTTCATCATCTATGTCTTCATCAAATGAATAATCTTGCATAAGGTCTTCAATATCATCTGCATCTAAACCTTTTTCAGTTGCAGTAAGATATTCTTTTAGCAATTGGTCTGAATCCATTTCATCGTAATCCCTATTTAGTTTTACGAAATCATCAAATCCTCGACCTGTTTCTTTTTTATACTTTAGATACTTTGAAACATCTTCAGGTAAAGGTTCTTCCTCTCTCTGTTGATTTAATTCGTCAAGAGACTTAATCTCTTTACCGTATCTATTTCCAATAAATTTAAGAACGTCTTCCTCTTTTAACTCAGAGGATTGAGTTTCAATTTTTTCTTCAACCTTTGGTTCTTCAACCTTTGGTTCTTCTCTAACCTCAGCTACTTCAGCTTTTGGTGTTTCATCTAATGTTTGCTCGTGTTTATTAAGCAATTCTTGTTCCACTTGTTGTACAGACTTTTCATCGCCTGACACATCTACGGCTTTCACTTTTATTTCCATATTATATTTAATTTAATTTTTACAAAGTTACACAAAATTTCTTTGTGATTTAGACGAGTTATCTTGGGTTAAACTCAGCTAAATCAAAGCCATCTAAACTATCTTCATTAGATTCAAAATTTACCGGTGGTAAATTATTTTTTCTCTGTTGTATTAATTTAGATTGTTCAGTATTAGCTTGACTAATTCTTTTAGACTTTGCGTCTTCTCTTTGGTTTTCTCTTGAAGATAAAGATTGTGCATCCATTTGTCGTAACTGCATATTTAATTCAAACTCCTGCTGCATTAGTCTAGATTTTAAATCAGCTTCGGCTTTTAATTTTTCAATTTCAAAAGCAATGTCTGCTTGTCTATATTGCATTTTAGATTGAGTTTCCATTTGCAATTTTTGCATAGCAGTTTGTTGAGCCATTTCTTGTTGTTTAAGAATTTGTTGACTCTGCATAGCCTGTTGTTGCATTTGCATTTTTTCTTCTCTTTCTTGCTTGGATGTTCTCTTTAGTTTTAATAATTGATTAGCAAGTTTTAAATTTTTAATTTCTCTTACATCAATTGCATCTTCTAAATTAATATCACCTTTAGATAAAGCCATTTGTATATTGGCTTCTAACATTTGTTTCTGTTCTTCGTCAGGAGACAATTCAATAAAAATTCCAAAATCATATATATATAAATCACTTATATCATTTAAAATACTTACATTGTATTTCCCTATTTGATTTATAAACTCTTCTTTAAAATCTGAATATTGCAAAATATCTGCTACTCTATATGTTATAGCTTCAGCTAAAGATTTATATAAATATAAAGCACCATCTAAAATATGTCTTGTTGCTACATTAGAATTTAAAGCAGCTAATTTTTGTAAACCGACTAACGAATTAGGGTCAGGTGAACTTCCGTCTCTAGCTTCATTTAATCCTGTAACTATCCTAATTTGATTAAGATAGTGGTTATAGTTTTGAATAAGCATTTGAGCCTTACCCATACCCGAACTAGAATTTAATTCTTTAATAGGAATTTTACCTTGATTATAATCACCTTCTTGTGTATAGCTTCTACCTATAACAGAACCTGTTTGAAAATATAATCTTAATGCATCTTCCGGATTATATGAGTTTCCTGTACCAAGGTCCACTTCACTAAGTCCATCAGCATCTATAAAAACACCATCAGGAACAACTCTAGCAATTACTTGTTGTAATTTTAAATGAGTTATTTGACATAAATCAGCAAAAGGAATCATTCTTCTAACTAAAGATTCAATTGCTCCTTTATACATTCTAGGTGCAACTGCAAAATAATTTGGAATAGCGTGTTGGGTAGCTGATTGAGGTCTTACCATATTTTCCATCAATTTCCATTGCAATAAAATATTAGTACCCATAACCATAACACCTTCATACCACACATCAATTGTTTTTTGAACTTTTTTAAAGTTACCTTCTTCCTGCATTTCAGGTGGTGGATTGAAATTATCATCTTTTTCAATCATACTCACATTACCGTTTTCTTTTACTTTTCTTTTATAAGTTACCTTTTTAGTAGTTTTATAATTAAAGTACATAACAGTAGCAGTGTCTTTATAAAAAATATCATTTTCATAAAACTGTGCAGTATTATAATAATCATACCAACTTTGAGAATATTGAGATATTTCTTCCATATCCTCATTAGTTAATGAAGGGTCTATCTTTTTTAATTCTATAATTGGAACTGTTTTGATTTCACCCCAATAAAAACAATCTTTAAAATGTGGGTCTTCTGTAAAACTATATATAATATTAGCAGGGTCAACATAAGAAATCTTTACACCATCACCTTCTAAAAATTCGTGTTTTGCACAACCAATACCTATAGTAGTAATGTCATAATCTAATTGCTTTCTAATGTCATTATATTTATTAGATGCAAAAAGTGTATTAATTGCTTCTTCTTCTGCAATTTCTATTGCAGGTTTATACTTAAGTTGCATATACAATTTAAGTTCATCATCAGATTCTGGTAATTCGTCAGGGTTTACAGTGAAAGGATTTGCTCCTGTTTTTTCTTGTATAGTTTCAAGCATTGGTTTAGCAACCATTTGCCCTTCAATCATCTGTTGATACTTACTTCTTTTAGACTGAGACAATGCATCTTGAGCATAACAACTTGCAACAAATTCTCTGCTCTGCATTCCATTAACCACTATGTCTACAAACTTAGGCAGTATAGGAACAGGAGTCCAATCTAAATTTAAATAAGATAGGTCTCCGTCAATTGCTAATTCGTTTTTATATTTTCCAATTGGTTGTTCACCCCTTGCATATAATCTTAATCTGTGAAAGTCTCTAAATTGATTATAGTATCTACAACTATTTCCGTCTTTTTTGAACCATTCATATTGTATTGCTTGACCAATTTGCAACCCAAATTCGTCAGTGGCTTTTTTACTATCTGATACAAATTGACTAGGAAATCCTGCAGATGATATATTAATGTCTATTTTCTTCATCTAATAATTTCGCTATATTTACCCTTGTTACTATACCTTGCAAAGTTAACCTTTATTTTTGAAAGTTTTTTCTCAGGTAAATATAAGTGTTTTTGTGTAGCCATAATTGCTAACCCTGAACTAATAGAGGCATCATACTTGGTTCTATTCGTAATATCAAACTTTGCCCAATCCTCTAAAGTTCTTGAAAAAACCATATCTCCCATTTCTAATTCTTCTTTTAATCCTATACTACTTTCAATGTAAGATTCAATTGCAGATGCGTGTGCTTGTTTTACTGCTTCACTAGAGTTAGGTATACCACCTAATTCTTTTTCTGTTTTAGATAATTTTGTATATATCTTATCAGGTCTATTCATACAAAAATTTCTATACCCTCTGTTTTTAAAATGATACAACAATCTAGGTTTATTGTTTTCAATTAATATTGGCATTCCATAAAACACACAAGCCATAAGAACATCTTCAAAAAATATCTCTGCCGTTTGTGGTCTTGCTATATATTCTAAAAAAAATTCATTACTTGGTGCTTCATCCATATTAAACATTGTCTTTCCGTGTAGTGCTCCATTAGAACCACCACCACCAACTACACCTGATATATCATAACTATCACAACCAAAAGCACCTATGTGTTCGTTTCCCGGATATTTATATCCACGTTTGTTTACTACACTATTTTGTAAATTTTTATTAGGTGTCCAAGAAACCATAAATCTTCCTCTATTGTTGGGACTAAAAATTACACTAGAATCTTTGATTCCATTTTTCCAACTAAGAGACCCACGGGTAACGTGATGGTCTATAATTATAGAATCATTATAATCTATTTGTTGATATATTTTTGTTAAATTAAAAATAGATTGTTTACTCTCATCTCTAAATGCGTGAGACTCAGTTCTTGGGAATTGTCTGTAGTATTCATTCAAAGCATCAGGGTCATTCTTTAATGAGTCAACTTCGTTTTCCCAATAATTAATAGCACCTTGATAAATCATTTCGTCATCTATACCTAACACTTCTTGCTTTGGAGTTTTAAGTACAGGCATTCCGTACTTATCAATAAACCCCTCCATATTCCATTCCATAGGAATGAATAAAGAATATAGTCCACTTTTAGTTTGACCATTTGCATTTCGGTTTGTTACATTTGAATCTGTATATAATTTTTTAAAATTATCTCCACCTTTATCTAATGCATTAGATGTAGACCCCATCATACATTTGCCAATTATTTTGCTACCTAGTCTTAAACAAGTTTTAGTTACCCTCCAATTATTTAAAATGTTATTTGGTTTAATCCATTTACCACTTTCATCGTGTACTAATAATAAAAGTTTTTCTCCATCATAAGAGTTGTCGTCAGTATTTTTCCAATCAATAGTTGTGTCTAAACCAATTAAATCATCATTGGTTGTTTCATACATATTTTTTTTAGTAATCTTAGCAGCAGGAATCCTAAAAGCTAATTCAGTTTTAGGTTTATCCATTCCATCCATAATAGGTTTAAAGAAAAAAGGTAACCTACTATTAATAGGAACAACCTTGTCTGTAAACATTTTTTTTGCATCTGAACCTGTCTTAGATAAAATTCCTACCCTAGAATCTTTTACAAGAGTTCCTGTGTTTACACATTCAGATGATGACATAAAAGAAAATCCTGAACGTCTTATTTTTAAATAAATCATACCAAAGCTTCTAATGTCTGCTTTACAAGCTTCCCAAAAAATAAACAACAATCTATTAGCCTCTCTAAAATCAGGATAACCCACATCAATAGATGTCCATTGTAAGTACATATAGTGTGCTCCGGTAATATATGTGGGTACACCTTTAGACATATACCATAAACCTTGCTCTCTTCTGTCAAATTCTTCTTCTATATAATCAACCCATCTGTTTTTAAAATCTGATGGCATTTCATTCCATTGAAATATAGATTGTATTTTAGATAAAGATTTTGGCAACTCTTCACGTTCCCAATATTGTTCTTCTTTTTTAGTGTGTCTTTGAAGACACTTTTTTGGAGTAACAGGTAAAGCTATCCTTAAGCCTTGAATAGAAATCATATCACCTATTTGACCTGTCTTAGATATAACAACTATATCATACTTAGAATCATACCCATATTTCCACGTTTTAGCCTTGTTCTTAGACGTTAAAACATTTTTTGGCACAACACCCTTAAGTTCTTTATATACGCTATTTAGACCTTCTTTCTGCAAATCCTTGTTTTGTATCAGTTTTACTAGCACCTTTTTCTAAAGACTCTATAGCTTCCTTCTCTGCTTCAATACGGTTAAGTATTTCAAATGCGTCAAATATCGCTAACTTCTTTGTAGCTGCAGCGTTCTTTAATCTATCTGCTGACAAGTCATCTTCCGGGTCGTGTTTTATGATTGCTTCCTTCGCTACTTTTATCAATTGTTCCACTGCCCTGTGACCTGCTTCTATTATTTTTAATTTTACTTCTTTTGATTTCATTCCTTATTTTATTTTTAATTTTGGTTGGAATAAATTCCTCTTCATCCATCCAATCCCACTCTTTACTTCTACCCATAATACTCTTTATTATATGTATGGTGTCTATAATTAACTACTACTTCCTCTCCTTTTAAAATCTTTTTATCTGCTAATAATATCATATTGTCGTTTTTTTTAAAATAACAAAACTTTGCATTATGTTTTTTACAATGGTTAGTATACCTACCTGCTATAGTTCTTGTTCCTTGTATTCTACCATAACCAATTGTTTCACCTATTATAAAATCTTTACAAGCAAATATTCCTAATCCTTCTATATCTGAATCTTTTAATTCATAATTTTTATTTCCGTAATCTACAACAGGACCTGCTTCTTTTATAAATTCTTCTGATTCAATATATTCATTGAGTTCTTCTAAATTTATTCCCTGTTCTTCTAACATTTTATGAAAGTCTTTCATCATCATTTTGTTTTAAAAAACATACTTGAATTAATCTAGCCTTTTCTGCATATCCAAAGTTTTCATATATATTTCTAGAATGATATAAATGTGATGGAAAAACAATTAACCTATTATATCTAGACTTTAATATACAACTCTTTTTTCCTTTATAATAAAGCGTTGTTCCATCTTCTTCAGGATGCTCTGTATTTAAATAAAGTATTGCAGTTAAATCACCCATCATATCATCAGTATGAATCCAATTAGGTTCTTCTTGATTTGCAGGAGACCTTCTTACAAAATTTAAAACTGCATTATATGTAGGATATAATTTATGAAGATACATTACAAGTTCGTCTACATTTTTTACTTGAATATTTTTGAATAACCCTTCTTCAAGTTCTATATCTTCAAAACCTTTTTTTAATATGTCATCAACATATTTATCTACGTCTTTAATTACATCTTCGTATATACCTACATTCATAACTTCATTGTTATTTGATGGTCATACATTCTGTAAAGTTTTTCTCCATCTATATTAAATTCATATTCACTATCAGGTTGAAACGAAACTTTATCTCCTTCGTTTAAACCTTGACTTGTTAAGTATTTATTAGGATATTTAATTAAACCTATTAATGGTTCTTCACTTAAAGGTTTGAATATATAACTATCCTCAACATCCACAGGTTTTATAAAACAATATCTGTCCACTGCATACCATTTATTATTTTGTTTATATGCAAAGTATTGCTCAGGTTCTACAAAAAACAAATCATCTTTAAAATAACTTTTACCACTTCTTATTTTACCCTTCATATCGTTATAGAATTTAAATACATTATGATGTACTAACAAAATATCTCCCACCTGTATTGGACCTTTATATCCTAGGGGGAGTTCTATAACTTCAGCTTGTCTGTTTGAAAATTTAAAATCTTCTGTAGAGGTACTTATAATTAATTCAATACCTGATACATCTTTTGTATTGTTATACCTTTTACCTTTAATTGGTTTAACAATAAATGAAAATGGTGATTTCATAGTTTAATTTATGAGCCACAACCGATACAGTCTATTTGAGTATGATTAGGTTTGACTCCATTTAATTTCATTTTAATATTATGCGAAGCATCCTTTAAATCAAGAGTTTCCTCCCAAGTTAAGTCTTCATTTTGTAATTCTTTTTCTATAACTGCTAGTTCAGAAACTAACTCTGCTCTTAAAAGTACATCCATATTAACCTCTGTAGTTTCTAGTAGTTTTTGCTCTATTTCTATTGATTTTAGTTTTACCGTTTCTTGAAGTAATTTTTTTATTATCCTTCATTGTAACTTTACCATCTTTATCCTTAACTCTAAACTTTGATTTAAATTTAGTTTTGGTTTTTGTTTTACCTCTTTTGTTAGTTCTTGATTTAGTTACTTCGCTACTCTCTGAAGTTACAACCTCTCCTGTTTTTAAATCAGTAGTTTTAATGTTGTCTGTAAAAGTTTCTTTTGTTTTACTTTTACTTTTCCCACGTTTGCGTTTAGTTTTTGAATCTATTTTATTAGTTGTATTGCTTGAAATTGTAAACGGATTAACTTTCTCTCTAGCCATAATTAAAAGTTTATATTGTATTCAATAGAGACAGGCATAGTATCGGTAAATTCTTTCCAAAGTCTAATACCCTCTTCATCCTCAATATATATAACTATAGACTCTCTTTCAAAATCTTGTTTGATTAAATGAATAGTGTAGTTACCACCCAATACAGGTTGTCCAACTATGTAATGCATTGCACCTGATTTATAATCAGGACCTATAGAAATCTTTCTAATATCCATTTTTTAATTTTTCCAAATTTCTACTGACGCAGCAGGTGCTTGTGCCATTCCTGAAACAGGACTTGGTATAGCAATTGTTTGTCCTCTACCTCCACCTTTAAGAGGGAAATATACTTGAAGGTGAACTGTTTGTTTATCAGCACCTACCTTAGTATATCTAAAACATCTATAGTAGTTACGTTTGTTATCGCTTCCATTTATAGGCAGAACCTCTGTTGTCATTTCAACAAGCTTTTGTGAACTAGGACTTCCTTCTACTTCTGCATACATAATTGGAGCAAGATTATCACCAGACTCAAAATTCACATTCATTACAATCCAATAATTTCCTTCAGATGCTGCACCTGAAAAAGAAATTTCACTTGCTTTTATACCTAGAGAATCAGATTCTGTTTGAATAGTTCCAAAATCAGGGTCATTGTTTTTAAAGACTGTGTTATTACCAAAACTTATTAGAGTTAATGCGTTATTAGCTATTTGTTGTGAACCAATTGTTTTTTGACTACCCATAAAAGTTATTCCATTCCCAAAAGTATAATTAGGAATATTTAAAACACCACCTGTTAGTGTAGCTGCACCTGTACTTCCGGTTGTAGTTACACTTGTTACTGCACCACCACCACCTGAAGGTGCTTCCCATTGTGTTTGAACTAAAGTTCCATTAATAGATTTAATACCTAATATCTGTGTGTCTGCCGTTGGCACAGTATCAGGCAATGAAATTGTTTGTGCTGCTCCTGTTGTTGGTGCTTGAAGAGTGACTAATACCGGAGTGCCTTTACCTGCACCGGTTTCAAGTTGTATTTTACCACCCTCTGTGCTTCCGTTTCCTGTAAGCTTTAGCAAACCGTAACTTACTGAAGGATTAGTAGAATTACCAATAGTAACTGTAGTTAGCGTACCACTTGGAACTAAAGTAAATTTAGCATCACCATCAAATGCACCATTATTGTTATATTGAATTTGTGATGATGAGCCACCCGGACTTGTTGAACCACCACCTGAATACTGTGGAATGTTTAAAGTATTTCCTGATAAGGTTGCTGCACCTGAACTTCCGGTTGTAGTTAGTGTAAGTGCTCCTTGCTTACTATTAAAAATACTATAATCAGATGAAGTAAGATAACCATCTACTTTAGAAGATGCTGCTGCTATACTAATATCAGGAGTTGTTCCTCCTGAAGAAGATATAGGCAAAGTCCCTGTAACACCTGTTACTGTTCCACCTCCACCACCTGAAGGTGTTTCCCATTGTGTTTGGACTACTGTACCACTAATACTTTTTATTCCAAGAATTTGTGTGTCTGCCGTTGGTATTGTTTCGGGTAATGAAATGGTTTGTACTGCACCTGATGCAGGTGCTTCTAAAATTATATCTACAGGAGAACCTTTTCCGGCTCCTGTTTGGAATTTAACTTTACCACCTTCTGTGCTTCCGTTACCTTTAAGGTGTATAATACCTTCCTGAAAGACAGGGTTGTTTTCGTTTCCTACAGTTAAAATATTATTAGTAGTATCCCAAGTAAGATTTGTGTCTGCTGAAAAATTTGTACCATCATTAATCTGAATACTACCTGCAACACCTGCAGGAGTACCACCACCACCACTAATTGTAATATTTCCGTTTCCTAAAAGTGTTTGTCCGTTAATGGTTTTAATACTTGTACCACTAACTAAAGCATCTTGCTTACTATTAAAGGTAGTATAGTCATTTGAACTAAGATAACCATCTACTTTAGTAGTTGCTACTGTCATACTAACTACAGGTGTTGTTCCTGTTGTTACATTTACAGGAGCAGTTCCTGAAACTCCTGAAACTCCACCACCACCTGAAGGGGTTGTCCACTCCATTTCATAGGTCTGATTAACACTACCTTTGAAAGACATAACTTGACCTCCTAAGGTAGGAGCAGCACCCGGTAAAGCTATCTCATAAGAAACTTTTTCCATTTGACCCGGACCTACAATACCAACATAATTAGTGTTTGATAAGAAGTCATAAAAACGTGCACTTCCTAAAGTATTACCTTCGTCACCTTGTCCATTAAAAAAGTTTGCTACACCTGCTATAGTTCCACCTTTGCCTATTGAACCATCACCTAAATCTAATGTTCTTAATGATTGATTAACTTTTAGCCAATTATAAGCAACAAACACACCATTATCATTTACTTGGATTCCGTCTTGAGGTGCTCCGGGATTACCACCACTAATTCCTGAGCCATCTATATTGATTAAGTTCCCTACTGCAGTAATAGTAATTCCACCTTTTCCTGCTAAATCAATAGCAGGTCCGGTTGCTCCTTCTACAGAGGTTATACCTCCACCACCAATACCTGAACCATCAATAGTTAAATCAGTACCTGAAGCAGTAACAGTAATTCCACCTGTACCTAATAAATTAAGTTCTCCTGTTAATGTATTTAATGATTGAACAGAAAGACCTCCACCAGGAACTAATGCAACAATATCTCCAATCCTATAATTTTTTGTAATCAACTCATTATCGACATCAGTGCCTATTACTTTATCGTTTAGAGTTGGTACTGCATCTACAGGGTATGTTGCTATTTTTGCCATTGTTATTCTTTTAGTTTTTCTTTTTCTGTTATAATTCCTGTTTGGACATCAATTTTATTATCTATTCCATACTTTTCAGTTAGTTTAGATTCGACCTCCGAGTAATCTTTTTTCAAATCTGTTATCTGATTTAAGACCATTTGTTTGCTTAACTCAGTATCAGCTAGTTTTAATTTAAGTTGATTGAACGCATTCAACATTGTTTGAATCTGCTTCAATTCGTTTTCGGTTACTTTTTTTTGTTTCGCCATTTTAATAAAATTTAAGTTTAATTAATAATTACAAAGATATGAATTTTTATCTTTTAAAATTCACAACGATTTAATAGTATACAAACAGTGCTTCCATCTTCAAAGGTTATTTGCAAGTATGGAGTTTTACTATCAGTAAAAAACTCTTGTGATACTATTGCTGACTTTTTTCCATTAAGGTAAATATCTCCTCCACCTGATGCACCTGCAGGACCTTGTGGTCCTTGTGGTCCCTGTGGTCCTGTAGAACCTGCAGGACCTTGTGGTCCTGTAGAGCCTGTATTACCCTGTGGTCCTTGAGGACCTGTAGAGCCTGTATTACCGGTTTTACCCTGAGGTCCCTCTGGTCCGGTAGGTCCGGTAGGTCCGGTAGGTCCCGTACTTCCGGTATCTCCTTTTACTCCTTGTGAACCTGTGTCACCTTTAGGTCCCTCATCTCCTTGGTCACCCTTAGGTCCTTGTGGTCCAACACCACCGGTATCTCCGGTTTTCCCTTGAGGTCCTTCCGGTCCTTGTGGACCTTGTGGTCCTTGTGGACCCGTACTTCCGGTGTCTCCCTTAGGACCTTGCGAACCGGTATCACCCTTATCTCCTTTAGGTCCTTCCGGTCCTGTTGCTCCAATATCTCCTGTTTTACCCTGTGGTCCGGTTGGACCTATATCTCCTGTTTTACCCTGTGGTCCCTCCGGTCCTTCCGGTCCTTGTGGTCCGGTACTACCTGTATTTCCTTTTGGACCTTGAGGTCCCGTAGCACCTGTATCTCCTGTGTCTCCTTTCGGACCTTGTGGACCCTCAGGTCCTTCAGGTCCTGTAGAACCCGTGTCTCCTTTATCGCCTTTTGCACCTGCAGGTCCGGTTGGACCTATATCTCCGGTTTTCCCTTGTGGTCCGGTTGCACCCGTATCACCTTTATCTCCTTTAGCACCTGCAGGTCCTTGGGGACCTGTAGGACCAATATCTCCTGTTTTGCCTTGAGGACCTTCATCACCTTGGTCGCCTTTAGGTCCTTGAGGACCCGTTGCTCCTGTTAACCCAATGGGTCCTTGAGCACCGGTATCTCCTTTTACTCCTTGGTCTCCTTGCTTTCCTGCAGGACCTGCAGGACCTGTAGGACCGGTCAAACCTATCGGTCCTTGAGGACCCGTTGAACCGGTATCACCCTTATCCCCTTTTGCTCCGGTCAAGCCTATTGGACCCTGTGGTCCTGTAGGACCAATGTCTCCTTGCTTTCCTGCAGGACCTTGGGGTCCTGTTGCTCCGGTTAAGCCTATTGGACCTTGGGGTCCTGTTGCTCCGGTATTACCTTTGTCACCTTGGTCACCCTTGGGACCCTGTGGTCCGGTATTAGTTGGCATAGTAATAGAGTTACCATCACTAATACTAAGTGTTTGTCCGTTAACTGTTAATGATTGTTTTGGGATAAAAGCACCGGAGTCTAAACTCACCCCATCAACCTTGATGTCGTCAGCAACGTCAATTGCTTCTTTAAACTCTATCGCCATTGTTTAGTTTTATCCTATTTTTTGTAACATATAAACAAGTGAATTTGCAGCAGGAGCCTTAGCTACTTTAACCGTTACAGTGTTTACATCTGTTCTTTCTACTTTACATTCAACCGTATCAAACGGAGATGCATTTGAATATATTTGAACCATTACATTTCGAGTCTTAAGAGAATGACTTATTGCCATACTTGTTGAACCACCGATAGTTCCTGTTTGTTGTCTGTCAGTACCTGAAGTACATTTAACTACCTCATCACAGAAGTTTTGAACTTGTGATGCAGCAATATCAATTGTAGTATCTGCTGCTGCTGTAACAATACCTTTATCATCTACTGTTATTTCTGCTACTGTATTTGCCTTTCCGTATGATGCTCCTTTTACCCCCGAGTTCGCCAAGCTTACTGCTCCTGCATTAACACTTAGTCCACCTGCAGTTGGGAAGTTAGCAATACCTTGAACTACTGCAGTTGCAACATCAATGTTCTTGTTAATCTCTGTCCAATCTGATGCACTTGTAGGATTGTCCTGATTAGCAATAATTAAATCACCAACCTCTAATTTAGGATTCCAAAAATTTACAGGGTTTCCTGTACCTGCAGTTGTTACTGCATAAGTAAATCCTTTCTTAACTGAAGCACCTGTTGGTGCTGCAGTTGACGCATCATATCCACCTTGAAAAATTAATGAGCCTGAACCTGCAAATGTAGTATCTACATAATTTTTTGTAGATGCATCTTGTGCATTGACAGGGTCAGCCATAGCAACAATATTCTTGCTATTCATATCCAAGTTACCAGTCGGATTAGCAAAGTCTGAAAGTGGAATATCACCAATAACAACTTTACCATTTATACTATTAAAACATCCTACTAAACTATCTTTAGTAGGGTCTATATCACCTTTCGGTGGGTCTAGTTCACATAAGTCAAGACTTATTGTTATTTGGTCAGTATTTGCTGCACCTGTTTCAGTATCAATACCTGTATTTCCTACAATATCTAATGTATCACCATTACCAATTGTTTGTTTTGTACCTGTATCTCCTGTAACACTAAAAGATGTCATTGTTCCTGAACCACCTGCACTTGCTGCAGTTACTCTACCTTGAGCATCTACAGTAATATTAGCTGAACTAAACGAGCCTACATTTGCATTTACTGTAGGCATATCAATACCAACAGTTAAAGCAGTTGATGTATCCAAAGTTAATGTGGATGAGGATAAAGTTACTGTGTTACCTGATGCTACAGAAAATGGATTTTTTCCATCTGTAATATTAAATCCTGTGAATGAAGCAGGGACAGTTGCCCAAGTTCCATCACCCTTTAAATATTTAACATTGTCTGCTGCTGCCGGTGCAGGGACTGCACCTTTTTTACCTGCAGACGTACCGTTTGCACCTGTAAAGTTATCAATACTAATAGCCGGTGAAGTACCTCCACTTGAAACTATTGGAGCAGTTCCTGATACTCCTGTTACTGTACCTGTGTTAGCAGTAAAAGGTAAGTCTTGTACTGCACCATAATTAACAATACTCTTTGCATCTGAATAAATAATGTGTGCATCATCTGCAATTCTTGTACCTACTAAATTGGTTGCTGAAAGAATAATGTTTTTTGAAGTCCCATAATCAGGACCAATTGTAACTGCACCTGTTGAGGAATTACCTGTAAGTCCGGGGTCTGCAGTAATACTTGCTACTCCACCTTGTCCGTCAAGTTCTATCCAAGCAGTACCATTCCAATATTTTAAAGTTTTAACATTTGTACTAGAATCAAAAAAGAACTGACCTTCTCCAAGAGCAGTTGTTGGGTTACCTTGTATGTTTTGTGCGAGTACGTTTTGGACTTCTAATCCGGTTAAGTCAATCGCATCTAAAAATTTTATTGCCATAATTTCTTTTTTTTAATTTAGGAACGCTTCTCCTGAAAACGGTCCTGCAAATGTTATTGTTAATCTGTTTTTATTTATATAATCTACCTTCCCAAAAACCTGTTCCTTAGTTGAGTCTACTGCAGAAACTGAAGGAAACTTATCTAAGTCGTGTGTTATATCCCACTGATACATTGGTGTACCTTGTGAAAAAACAAAGGTTTTATCACCACCTGTTGATGATGGATTCCACTGCAACAAAGATATAAAATATTCTTCATCCTTTTCTAAGCTACCGTTTGATGCTATTAAAGTAACACCTATATCATAAAAAGAAGGCTCTTGTAAGTTTTGTACAGAACTATCCCAATTAAAAATTGCATACTTAGAAATATCGTGAACATCACTTAAAAATACAATTGAACCTATCAATGCAGTATAAAAAGAAGATATATCTCCTGATTTAGGTTGGCTTACATATTTTAAAGAATTATCACTAAGTAAAAATGAAGTTACTGTGCTTAATGGTACAGTATCACCTTGATTAGGTTTGAAAGATATAGAGCCTTTTTTTCTAGGTTCTGTTTGTGGAACTTGAAATGTATATCTCAAAGTTTGGGAATCAATCGCTGAAGATTTATTTAAAAATTCTACAATATCATTAACAGTAAAATTTTTGGTACGACCATTTGCAGAATCTGTTCCGAGCAACTTGTCACTACTTGTAATATTTACATCTATTGGATATAACCTAATTTGAGACATCTAAAGTTTTTTACAAAGGTAACGATTTTATTTCAGGATTATTTTTTTGAGTCACTGTATGACTTCATCATTTTTTCTCCTGTTCTTCCAATTACATATCCACCAATGCCTAATTGTAATAGATTCCAAAACTCATTTTCTAATTCAGGGATTCTTAAATCAAATAAAGGTGCAATAAACTTTACATAGATAACTATAAAACCAAAAGCTAACATCAAGATAGGTCTCCAACTTCTTTGAAGCCAATTACCTTTTGCTTCTGTAACTATGATTTCAGTTTGCATTTTTTGTAACTCTAATTCTTTTTGAATTAAAATTTGCTTAATTACATTTTCTGCTTGAATTTTTTCCTCTTTAGAAGTAAAGAGTTTATCGAGACCTCCTAGTAAATCTTTTACTACACTACCACCAAACCAATCAACTATTTTTTTCATATTCCATTTCGCTTATATAACAATACTCCTCAGTAGCATCAAAGCTAGGACAAGCTTTGTTTGCAAAATCTCTATGACCGTGCACTACACTATCTGTGTGTATAGCTTTTAGTGTTAAAAGTAATGACTCTAAACTATCTGTTTGTTTAGATGTCCTAGTATCTTTTGGGGTTTTACCATCTTTTTCTACCCCTCCTATATAACAAATCCCCAAACTGCTTCTATTGTAATCTTTACAATGAGCACCGGGAACATTATCTTCTCTTCCTTTTTTTATAGTACCATCTAAATAAATGATATAATGGTATCCCACATCTCTCCATCCACGACCATTAACGTGCCAATCTCTTATAGTGTCAACAGTTATATGTTGTCCTTCTCTTGTTGCAGAGCAATGCACTATAAGTTTTTCAATCTTCATTTTTTTTATTAGCTTCTTTATTAAGCAAGTACCATCTTTGAGCAGTATAGCCTACTGATAACACAAGAAGTGTAATTTTTAAAATCATATCTATATGCGACATTGAAATCGCAAGAGTACTTATATTCAATAAGTACATTTTAATGTCACCCATCCAATTATTTATCATTTTTAATGTAGTTATACATTATGCTTACTTCATCTCCTAGAGTAGAGGTTTGTATCCAATATGTTTTCATATTCTTATAGATATTGCGATTCCTAGAGTTTGCATATTACCAAAGTCCAATTATTGATTTTGCGTCAGTATTTTTTGACCATACTTTTTTTACTTGTACAGGTACAAATCCATTTGCCATTTTAGAAAATAAAACTTCTGTACCCCCAATTGTTGTGACATTTAAATTTCCTTCTTCTCCTACATACAGAACACAACCGTTGTTTGCGTCTTGTGCACCACTTTGAGGACTAGCAGGAAAAATTTTATAAACCTGACTCTCACCTGCAAATATATCAGCATTAAGTGTTAAGTAATTATCTTTTGGAACATCTATAACTGTTGCTGCAGTACTTGAAGTTAAATTATATACAATATCTCCTATATTTATTCCTTCCTTAATGAAGTTTGTGGTTTCGTCTATTAAGGAATTAGGTTCTGTCGCACTGTTTACTCCTTCAGTTACATCTCCGGGGAAAGGTACATTGCAATTGTCAGAAGGAATTATCTCCACTGCTAAGTAACCTTGTAATTTTTGATAACTCATATCTATTTTTCTTTATTATTATACAATACTTTATTTACTAAAAAATCAGGATTATCTAAAAAATCCCTACGTTTTCCACATCCACAGTCTTTTCCTGTGGCTTTAGAAACTTTATCTACAATTCTTTTAATGCCTGTTGCTTTAGTAAACTGTTCAATAGAAGAGCCTAATCCTTTTTGTTTTGATTTAAATTCTGCTTTCATTTTTTACACATACATTGAGCAATAGGACATTCGTTTACCTCTACGATAAGTTTAGATATTAGCCAATTCCATTTACAACATAGTTTACACCATATCTTTTGCATCCACATTCCCATCTTTACAAATAACTTTCCCATTTTAGAAACTATGTTTGTGAACTTTTAAGTTCATATCGTGGTAGCAATATCCTTGTGATGAAGATTTATTACCTGAATAGGCTTTCTTACCACTTGACTTTTCCATACCTTTTGATTCATCTCTACGAGACTTTAAAGATTGAGATTTTTTCCCGTTTCTTGCTCCTAGTGACTCATCGAGTCTTGAATTATATCCCTGTTTTTTCATTACGCTTTCTTTTTTAAACTATTATTATAATCTTTTTTTTGAGTAGAACTCCCCATAAATCTTGGGTTTCCTCCCGAGCCTTTTACAACAGGCTTCTTTTTCTTTTTAATATTGGTTACTGCTTTGGTAACTGTTTTTTTTATTTTACCACCTGCTTTTTTTAATGCAGTTGCAACAGGTTTTTTACCTGAACCTGCTCTTATCAATCCACCTTTTGCCATTTTTCTTTTGGCTCCGATTCCTGACGTTCTTTTTCTAGTATGTACTCTTCCTCTTGGTGGCATAACTATTTATATTTTTTAGTGATTTTGGTAGTACCTGCTTTTTTACCTTTTTTGTATTTAACAGTTTTCATTTTAGTTCCTGGAGAACCTATCTTTACAGATTTTGTAACTGTTTTTCTTTTATTGTCTCTTTTGCTTGTTGTTCTATATACTCCCATAACCTTAGTTTTGTTTTACAAATATACTAATATTTTCCTTGTCTATTTTGTGGGGATGATTTTTTCGAGCCACCCTTACCTGCCCATAGTTTTTTACAACTCCAATACCTTGCAGTTAGTTTGGATTTAGCAGTACCACATTTGTGTCTAGCTTTAAAAGATTTTCTTGCAGCAGAAGAATAATTATGACCATAACCTTTAGCACCAAAATGAATTAATTTTTCTTTACCATTTTCACAGGCTTTAACCATTTTCTTTTTACCCGGTCTTGTACTAGGTCTAACCGAGTTGCATTTCATATTTTTTTTACTTACTGCCATCTCTTTTGTTTATTGACATCATTAATTGTTGTAAATCATTTAATGACTTTATCCAATCTTTTGCAGGTCGGTTTCTGTTGTATTGTTCTACATACCAACTACTGCTTCTAGTTTCTTTTTCTTTTTTTACTGTGTGCTGCACTTTTAATTAGTCTTTCTTCCATTTTAGCAACCTTTATTTTAAGGTTGGTGTTTTCTATTATAAGTTCTTCTATTTTTAATTCTAATGAATCAATCTTTTCTTTTAACTCTTCTATTATCTTTAAAGATAATTTATCAAGCTTATCTCCTTCTCTTTCATTTTGGTCCATCTTCTTTTTAATAATCGACCAAATTTCTTTAACACCGATAGCTGACAACAATGCTATGAGTAATCCATCCTCCACTATGTATTTCTAACCTTTGCTTTTTTAGTATTAGATACAAATTGTTTAGAGAACCCTCCTTCTCTTTTTTTCTTTTTTGCAGTAGCTGCTCTTTCTGACTTAGTTAACGATTTAGCTTTAGCTAATGGTAAACATCTGTCAGGATTTTTTTTATTTTTACTCGTACCACAAGCACCTAAGATTGAACCATCAGTTCCAATCCTCACCCACTTCTGTTCTCTCCACTTCTTTAACTCACCCATTATTTCTTTTTAGAACCCTTAGCATAATTAGGGTCTTTACAATATTTACTTGCAGCCATATTAGCATAAGCAGACGGATACTTATCAAAAGTTCTTTTTGCCCAAGCTATTCCTTTAGGACAAATCTTGTTTCTTTTTTTTAACTTACTAGCCATTATGTTAGTCTGTTATTTTTTTTCTTTCTAGTTGCTTTTTTACGTCTTCTTGCTCCCAATACAGTACCTCCAAAACCTAAATTACCACGAGTACCTGAAGTCCTTCTCGGCTCTCTTTTTCCATCACTCTCTTTTTTCTTTTTTCTTTTTTGTAATTCTAAAAGTTTTTTTGCCTGAGCATTTTTAAAAGTAATAGCATCAAGGTCAGCTTTTGTTTTTTTATTAGCTGCACCTGACTTGTATTTATTCTCTTCTTTTTGTTGATTCTCTCTAGGAGTTTTTTCTTCTTTATCGTCTGGCATAATAAATGTATCTTTGCTACAAAGATATTAAATTTAATTCAATGGTTGATTACTTGAAATATTGGAGAGTCATCCGATATTTTATCAAAGCAAAGTATGGTTTATCTCAAGGAGAACTAGAGATGCTTCTGTTTTTAAGAAGCGAGAAATATTTTTCAAAAGATTCTTTTGATGAGTATGATGAACTCATTAGTTGGGATAAAAATAGATTTGAAAAATTAAGAAAAGATGAATGGATAGATGTCTTCCGAAAGAAG